>Ga0123341_1000846_pt1 | contig 21135 bp, 20 predicted proteins | sample Turbeapinknodule_FD_89959 | JGI IMG/M metagenome (GOLD analysis project Ga0123341, IMG submission 89959) | Root nodule microbial communities of legume samples collected from Mexico - Turtle bean Mexico pink nodule | ecosystem: Host-associated > Plants > Roots > Nodule | place: Mexico: Nepantla...
ACCTTATATTGCATTTTATTGGACGGAAGAAGTGAAATTTAATTCTTATAGTGTTTGAAATTTTATTATTGTAAAAAAAAATTGACGTTATTTATTATTGAAATTTCAATTTAAAAATTAAAAAAAATCTTAATATAATAGTATAAATTTACAATGTCCATTAGAAAACATATTGGTATTCTTAGAATTTCGTAGAAACACTAATTAAAAAGAAATGATTTGTTACATTTTATTTCCAATTCCTCACCAAGGACCTAGAAATGGCATAGTGCAGGCCACGAAAATGTCCAGCTTCACTGGTCCCACATCGCTCTTTCGCCCAACAAGAAACCTCAATATTTTAAATTTGTTTGAATATTAAAATAAATATAAATAAAAGACAGAGAGAGACGCAGCAACTCTGTGAAGGAAAGAGAAGCTAAAACTTGTTTTCTGTATAATTAAATATTATGAATAAATATATAATGAATAATTGTGTACAGTGGCTGTCCTCTTATTACAGCATTTCTTGAAAAGTCTTTGAGAAGAGAGAGAAAGCTCGAGAAGAGAGAGAAAGCAGAGTGAAGTTGCTCCATATACCTTTGTTTTGTTCTTCTTTATCGTTTTCTCCAGCTTCTAATTTTAGCCTCTTCTCTCTCACAATTGTCGTTCAAACTTCAAAGCTAACGTTTTCTGCTGTCCGATCTGACTCACTGAGTTCCTTTCTCTGCTCCACTCGGATGAGTTGACAGGGAGATCGCGCCGCACTAATCGCCATGGTAAATTCCGATTAATCTCTCTATATTCTCTCTCGCCATCGTCTCCTTGCTTTTCCTTTGACTCCTTCAGCTGCTTCGTTGAATCTGCGCGACTTTGATTTTTTTTTTTTTTTAAATTCTTGCGTGTGACTATGATTTGTTTGGCGGATTTTATTGTTTATTGTCTATTTTTTTTTTCGGCGTTTGGATGATTCGGATAAATATTTTTATTTATTGTGGTGAGAGATATGTTAGTCGATCCACGCATTACTACTAGAAGATCTTGTGAAATGGAGTTCGGGGAATATGAAGGGTTGATGAATAAGATTGGGGAAATTGTGGCAGGCAGTGTTTGTACGTTATTTGATGGTTAATTGCTTGGAAATAATTTGATCAGAGTCTTACGAATGTTAGATTGGTTGTTGGAGGGAAGTTGAATAATAAGAAAAATGAAGGGACTCTTTATTCAGCATATTTCCCTATGAATACTTGGACGGAAATTAAAATAAATGAGGTGAAGGTCGTAAGATTTACATGTTTGTTTAAAAAGAGAATTACCTGGTATTGATTCAATACTGATTATCATGGCCGTTTTGAGGGAGAAGAAGGGTGGTATGAGATTATGGTATCTCCAAAGCTTGTAAAAAGTGCCTTGAACTATGTTATAAGTGAGATTTCTTTTCCTGCAAGTGCCATCGAATATATATAGATAAATAGCTAGCTTAGCTACGATGATTTGGTATCAAGGAAAAAACAATAGAAATAAACCCATCCTACTCAAGTAAAACACTTTTGATATACTGTCTTTTTAATTTGAAATTGAGAATATATTTGCAAGAATTTGATCATTCATTTGTGGCACTTCAAGAAATTGAAAATATATTGACTAAACATTGAGTCATCTCTGAAGGCATCACTTTGGCTCTTGACTATTGCTTGACTATCAACGATTCTTACAGTTCACAGCTGCATGGTGGTCTATGATTTAAGTATGGCAACAACGTAGGTGAATGCCAACATTTTTGCTTTTCTTTTCACACAGTACTTGTTGACTGAAAAGAAAATATCAAATACCAAATAATTTTTATATACATTTTTAAATAAATACCAAATTTACCACTTTTAATTAAATTATAGTCCATACATTCAGACAACGATATAGAATTATTTCACATTATTTATGTATTTAAATTAAATTCTAAATTTTACTACATATTTAAATATCACACTTATTAATTTACTTTGAACTTTATACATGATAAATTTACATACAAGTTTATCATTAACTACTTGTCTAACATCCCATTAACCATTACATTAATACTAATCATCATAAGATAGATAAACATCCAAGTAATATTTACATAATACTTTAAAGTTTTTCAAAGAAAATTGTATCAAATGATAACCACCCAAGCCCCTCCTTCCCTATCATATCGCCTCACTGCCCCTAAGAGTCAATGTCTTGGCTGCAGCTACATTTTATGATGCTCTACACTGGCTTTATGGTCAGCCCCCTCCATAGATAAGTCTTTTCTGAGATACTTGAAACAAATTCTGATGCCAATTTATTAGAAACCTTCCTTAAAAGCTAGCTGTCAAAGGGGGAGAAACAATCCACTCAAGCACTCAACTGCACATTTTGATATTACTCAATGTGGAACTAGGTCTATTAATTTTTAAACTCATACTTAGAGCACCTGAAGCAGAAACGTTCTTCTTGTTTTAGGTTCTGGAATGTTGGACATGTTTCAGGCACTGAAACCTATAACTAAACCCTCTTTATTCGGCTTCCACTTGAAAAAATGGGGATGGATATTCAAGGGCATGACATGAGTATAAAATTTATCAGAAACAAATTCTGATAGCAATTTATTAGAAACCTTCCTTAAAAGCTAGCTGTCAAAGGGGGAGAAGCAATCCACTCAAGCACTCAACTGCACATTTCGATATTATTCAATGTGGAACTTAGGTCTATTAATTTTTAAACACATACTTAGGGCACCTGAAGCAGAAACGTTCTTCTTGTTTTAGGTTCTGGAATGTTTGACATGTTTCAGACAATGAAACCTATAACTAAACCCTAAACGAAACCCTAAACCCTCTTTATTCGGCTTCCACTTGAAAAAATGGCGATGGATATTCAAGGACATGAGTATAACAATAATATATTTATATGTAATTTTTAAATTTTTTTAAAACATGTCAGTTAAAAATTTGTATAAGATATTAAAAACAATGTTTGTTTGTGTGTTTTTTGTGAGGGTCATTATCACAGCAAGCTGCTTATACCACAATCAAAATATACAAATCTTGATTATTATTTTAAATCTTTTGTTATGTTGCTTTATATATGTGTATGTATGTATGTATATATATAGAGAGATAGAAAGAGCTATTTTTATATGATAGTGAGAGGAATAAATATTGACCATTACATTTTGTTGTAAATGGTCACGATTAATACACATAATAAGTTATGCGACCTTTTTAAGGATCGCATGACTTTTTAAAACTTTTAATCTTTGTCATTCATGTATAGCTGTATGACCTAGATTTACTATTTTCACTCTCATAAGGAATCTTCTTCTCACTATATATATATATATGTGTGTGTGTATGTATATCAAACATATCAAATGAGAACTTTTCTTGTTGTGAGAAATGAAAACAATTAAAAAAAGACCATTAGATCATATTTGATTGGTATATATGAAAAGAAAAATGTACATGACATTTTTAATTGGCTATGTGACTACTAATTAACTTTTACTCTTCACTATTGAGGTATTGTTGTATGACCCAATTTTTTAGTTATCATTTACCATGACAACAAGAATTGTGTGTGTATGCATGTATGTAAGCTGTGTGTAGTGTGTATGCATGTATGTAAGCTGTGCGTAGTGTGTATCTATCTATGCTGTGTCCACTTTTCATGTTGAAGTCCCTGGTTCACAGCTTACAACTCTATCTATGATGTTAGCATTTTGATCCATAATTTGCACATAATCTTCCTGAAATTATGAAATTGCTTGCAATGATCATTTCCCAATATTTATTTATTTATATATCTAACATTTTGTTACGATATTTTTTTATTTTGGTCATTATATTTCCATTGTTAATTATTATTCTTGTTGTTGAAATAAAAGGAACTAATGGAGTTAACTGTGGTATGCATGTTTCTGTAAACTCAATCCAGAGGGTTGGCAATGCCATTTATGACCAGAGCACATTTGCTTTCATTCCTTTTCTCTTCAACAACTTGGTTACATATTAGCTACTTACTTCAACAACTTGGTTACTTTGGATAACTATCTTTAATTTTTGTGCATGCCTTGTGGGAATATTTGCTTCAATGAGAAATTATATAAGTTTTAGCAAATAACACACACACACACATATATGTGTATATATATATATATATATATATTTTGCTGTGGATGTTTAATACATTTGTCTTTGCAGTCTGCACCAGTGAATATTATTGTAGGTTCTCATGTCTGGATTGAAGATCCAGCACATGCATGGGTTGATGGAGAAGTTTCTAAAATCAATGGTGAAGAAGTCCATGTTCGCACCACAGCTGGGAAAATTGTGAGTCAAACTGTCTGTACTGTGTATTTGTGAGATTGTTTGCAATTGTTTTTGTAGTACTCCTGTGTCATTTTTACTGTGTTAAATCACTTTCAGATATTAAATATTTATTTTTCATTTACTATATATTAATTTACAGAATTATCTATGTCCTATATGTTTGACCTGTAATAAAACGAGTTATACTAGGCCTTACTATCATGATTGGTTAAGTCTGGAAATCTGGTTGCAGGTTGTAAAAAATATCTCAAAGGTTCTTCCCAAGGATAATGAGGCCCCTCCTGGAGGTGTAGATGACATGACAAAATTGTCTTACTTGCATGAACCAGGTGTTCTGCACAATTTGGCAGCTAGATATGAACTCAATGAAATTTATGTAAGATTGTAAAATATCTATTATTTCATTTGTTACTGAGATTGTTTATGTTACATAAGTATTGAAACATATGAATGGTACAATCATGCTACTCCTCCATCATCATTGCAGACATATACTGGAAATATCCTGATTGCTATAAATCCTTTTCAAAGGTTACCACATCTATATGATACTCACATGATGGAACAATACAAAGGAGCTGCTTTTGGAGAATTGAGTCCCCATGTTTTTGCTGTTGCAGATGTTGCGTACAGGTGACTGATAGATGCCTTTCATTTTCTGTTTTATTGTTTTTGTATGGTTTATTAATGTCCATTGTTTGTATTCATCAGGGCAATGATTAACGAGGGGAAAAGCAACTCAATTCTGGTTAGTGGTGAGAGTGGGGCTGGAAAGACAGAGACAACAAAGATGCTTATGCGGTATCTTGCGTATCTTGGGGGTCGATCTGGAGTAGAAGGGCGTACAGTAGAACAACAAGTTCTAGAAGTATATATAGTTGCATTTTTCTTGTTTTGTCCTCCTCATATTTTTTTAGCCTTACACTTACTTTTAGCTCCTTTATATTATTTCATTTTGTTCTAGATAGATTTGTTAGGTATATAGGGTGTTAAAAAGGTGTGGAAATGGTTTCCTCATACTTGCTTCTGTATTAATTACTTTGCAGTCTAATCCAGTTCTTGAAGCATTTGGCAATGCCAAAACTGTTAGAAACAACAACTCAAGGTGAGTGTTGACAGCCACATGGTATATAAAGTAAAATGAAATTGATCATACATTGGTTAGGCAAAGTGATTGTGATTATGTTACTTCATATATAGAGTGAGGGAGAAGAAAGTGTGATAGATCAGTTTGATTTGTCATTCGCTAAATTCTATTTACTCTTAGAATTGTGTGTTGTTTGTCTGCTATATGTTGAACTGAGTAGTAAAAGAAGACATATTACATATTTTTTTCTTGTTCAAGACATATTACATCATGATATCCCCCCCTGATTGAGATGCAGTCGTTTTGGTAAATTTGTCGAGATACAATTTGACAACAAGGGAAGAATCTCCGGGGCAGCTATACGGACATATTTGCTTGAAAGGTCCCGTGTCTGTCAACTTTCAGATCCTGAAAGAAATTACCATTGCTTTTACCTTCTATGTGCAGCACCAGCTGAGGTAAAATGTTCTTCTTTGATGTTGTAATTTTTCCTTATCTCTATCACAAAGATTCGCTCCTATATTAAATTGTTAATATATTCTTATTTAATCATTGCGACATTATTTTATAGGAAAAAGAGAAATATAAACTGGGAAGTCCTAGCTCCTTTCATTACTTAAATCAATCCAACTGCTATTCGCTGGATGGAGTGGATGATGCTGAGGAATATCTTGCAACTCGAAGGGCAATGGATGTTGTTGGAATAAGTGAGGAGGAGCAGGTTAGTCTTTCTGAATCCTAGTTCTTAATAAAGTGAGATTTTTTATGATTGCTTTAATGATATGGCCCTGTATTGCAGGAGGCTATTTTTAGAGTTATTGCAGCAGTTTTGCATCTTGGAAACATTGAATTTGCAAAAGGAGAGGAGATTGACTCTTCTGTCATTAAGGATGAGAAGTCTAGGTTCCATCTTAATGTTACCGCTGAACTTCTAAAGTATGGCCAACATCTTCCTTTTATGCATTACTGCATTATCATTTTATCAATGTAGTATACATTTTAACATAGCATTATTGTAGGTGTGATTGTAAGAGCTTGGAAGATGCACTTATCAAGCGTGTGATGGTAACGCCCGAGGAGATTATTACAAGAACCCTTGATCCTGTTGCAGCTCTTGGTAGCAGGGATGCATTAGCTAAAACCGTTTATTCTCGTTTGTTTGATTGGTAATGAACCTTTATCACTGCTGTAATTTACAAAATAGATCCTCTCTTTCATTGATATGTTGGAGGAAAGAAATTATTGAAAAGGTCTAAAACTAAAATCTATTATGTAAAAGAACCTAAACAATTTTATTCTTACCAAAGGACTGTTTATTTACCTTTATGTTTGACACATTTAATTTGAATATCAATTGGGAATTTTAGTTGCCTGTTTTAAACATTCTGGAATAATTTGTCGTTGACGACATGTGTGATTAGACCAAATTTGTTCTAGATTTCTTTTTTATGGTGTCATAATTGCTTCCAGGCTTGTGGAGAAGATTAACAATTCGATTGGACAAGATCCAAATTCAAAATCTATTATCGGAGTTCTTGATATCTATGGGTTTGAAAGTTTTAAATTCAATAGGTAAGCTAATGATTTCGTCTAGCACTTACGGTTTTGTATTTAGCCTTGTATCTAACAAATTTCTTTTACTTAGTTTTGAGCAGTTCTGTATTAATTTTACAAACGAGAAGCTGCAACAACATTTTAATCAGGTTTGGTAATTTCTGGTTCAAATTTGTGGTATATATTCTATAATTTTTTCCCTTTGGAGACTGAGTGTTTTTTAATCCCGAATGGTTGCAGCATGTCTTTAAAATGGAACAAGAAGAATACACCAAGGAAGAGATTAATTGGAGTTACATAGAATTTGTTGACAACCAAGATGTTTTGGATTTAATAGAGAAGGTATTTTACTGTTGCTGCCTTGTGACCAATTTATACTCTTTATTTTCCCACTCAATAAATTCATGTAGTGATGATTTTAATATTCAATCTTTTGCAGAAACCTGGAGGAATAATTGCCCTTCTTGATGAAGCCTGGTATGCAGCTGGGAGTGACTTCATTGTTAATCTTGTATTGTTTTTCAGATAAATAGAAGCTACATGCATTACCTTTTCTGAAGTTACCTTCTCTTACTTTCTCATTTTCATACCTGTATGCTATTTCCAATCTGTTTAGAGTAGGAAATAATATATAATAATATTTAATATCAGACATTGCATAAACTCTCTAATTTGCTTGGACTCACTACCTCCCTGTAATACAGTATGTTTCCAAAGTCTACACATGAAACATTTGCTCAGAAATTGTATCAGACATTCAAAAACAACAAGCGGTTCATCAAACCTAAACTTTCTCGGACTAGTTTTACCATATCCCATTATGCAGGGGAGGTAAATATATTTGGTATTTTTTTCATTACGTGTTCCCTTTTATTACTTTCTAATATTTTTTGTTGCTTGAATGTATTTCTTCCTTCTTTTTGACGTTTTTTCCTTTGTCCAGGTGACGTATCTAGCTGATATGTTTCTTGACAAAAACAAGGATTATGTAGTGGCAGAACATCAGGATTTGCTCATAGCCTCAAAATGCTCATTTGTGGCTGGTCTATTCCCCCCTTCTCCAGAAGAGTCTTCAAAATCATCAAAGTTCTCTTCAATAGGATCTCGCTTCAAAGTATTATTATTTTTTACTACTCTTCCTTAATTCTCTTATACTTTGTTATCAGTCTTTGACATTCCTGTATCAGATATATGGAATTTTGTTTTCATGTTATGCATGTAGTAAATGACACATTTCTGGAACATGCAGCTGCAACTTCAATCTTTGATGGAGACCCTGAATTCAACAGAACCTCACTATATCAGATGTGTGAAGCCAAATAATGTTCTCAAGCCTGCTATTTTTGAAAATCTCAACATTATCCAACAATTGCGTTGCGGTGTGAGTATATCACTGTTTCTTTCTCTTTGTTGCCTTTATATAATTGACAATAGAAGGGATAATATCTGTCACCTGTTTGCACTTGGTGATTGTTTGACTGATGGTCATTTTTCTTTAGGGTGTTCTTGAGGCAATTAGAATCAGCTGTGCTGGATATCCTACCAGACGAACCTTCTATGAATTTCTAAACCGATTTGGTGTTCTTGCCCCTGAAGCTCTGGACGGAAAGTAATCTATCTCATTTCTGGGCTGTTTTAATCTTTGAATTGGAAAAGGGCTCTGTATTTGAATCCCCTTTTGCTTTTTGTCTCTACTTATGTGTTCATTGTTTTTACTTGTTCCTTCTCAGCTATGATGTCAAGGTTGCATGCCAAATGATCCTGGATAAAATGGGTATGAAAGGCTATCAGGTGATACTCCTTTGTCTTTACAACTTTATCTGTTGACAAAGGTGTTTGGGAGGGTCGGTTTTAGGAAAGACGATCAGTGAGCCATGCTCTACTATTTTTCTAAATAAATGTCACCTGCATATGTGATTTGTTTTTTTAGCATGGACATGTTGAAGTATTAAAATACCCAACTCTCTGAAGACTCAAGAGGCTTATGGAGCTTCTGAAACAACTTCATGCTAATTCTCTGTAGACTATTCCAGGGATTTTTTTTACTTAAAGACAAAATAGAAGTAAAAGCTTAATGGCATATCTGCTTGTTCGATCCAGTTTCTAACTTCTTCATAGTTTCTTATAACCTCAAGTGACTTATGATCTTCTTAGTTGGAAAATTGCTTTATTTTTTATTTCATGACCTTTCAACTTTAAACTAAATGGAAGTCCTTTTGTATGGATGAATTTTATATACTATGTAATCATGAGATTTATGATGGTTTACCAGATAGGAAAGACAAAGGTTTTCCTAAGAGCTGGCCAGATGGCTGAATTGGATGCAAGAAGGGCAGAGGTTCTTGGAAATGCTGCTAGAGTCATCCAGAGGCAAATACGTACCCATATTGCTCGCAAGGAATTCATTGAATTGCGCCGAGCTGCAATGTGTCTGCAATCTAATTTGCGAGGTATCCTTATTCCTTAGTTCTATCGAATATGTTTGCTTTGTTTTTTATTGCTTCTTTATTTGGTAGTTCATTACCTTAACCGTATGTTTGGGATGAACTAAATTTCTAGAACAAAATATTTTTTTTTCCTAAAAAATTCTCTTGGCGACATTTTAATAGTAATCTGTCTTGCATGCAAGATGAACTGATTCAAACATACTTCGAGACAATCTCTTGTATGAACAAGCTGTTGGTATTGGTATGTGTTTATAAATAGTAGTGGTGATGTCTTAGGTCTGTCTGCCAATGCCAAATCCACCAAATATGAGAACTGTCCATCTTATCTCTAAAAATAGTTAGGATTGGGAAAGAGCTAAAGGGAAACGTGGACATTCTAACAATTGGGCTTGCTATCAACATTTAAGTCTTGCTTCTTTATTCATTAAGCACATGTTCCATAAATCCCCTGTTTGTATACTGTGTTATTCATGGCATTCTAAAATTCACACAACCTTAAATCAGTTGGGATTTCTCCTAATGTAGGTTTCTTTTTCATGGTTTGGTACTGTATAACTTACTCTCAAATTCTCAATCTGATTCTAATTCTTATGGTGCTTTTCAATAACAAATAGGAATATTGTCCCGGAAACTATATGAGCAGTTGCGGCGTGAAGCAGCAGCTGTAAAAATGCAGAAGAACTTCAAAGGATACATTGCCAGGAAATCATACTTAAAAGCACGATCATCTGCAATTGTATTACAGACAGGTCTAAGGGCTATGAAAGCTCGTGATGAATTTAGATTTAGAAAGCAAACAAAAGCTGCAATTTACGTGCAGGTGCCCTTGTTGATCTTATTCATAGTTAGACTATTAAGAAAAATGAAGTCATGCAACCTTTTTATGTGCCTTACCATAATGATTATTTCTGTTAATCTCTGCAGGCTCATTTGCGTCGGCTAATTGCATATTCATATTATAAACAATTGCAAAAGGCTGCAGTTGTTACTCAATGTGGATGGAGGGGAAGGGTTGCTAGAAGGGAACTTAGAATGCTTAAAATGGTATGGATAATACTTTCTCTGTTATGGTGTACTGAGTCTTTTAAAAAGGCGCCTTAGGAGGAATATTTTGTGTAATTGTATTCAGGCTGCAAGAGAAACTGGGGCTCTCAAAGAAGCTAAGGACAAACTAGAAAAGCGCGTTGAAGAACTTACTTGGCGTTTGCAAATTGAGAAGCGTTTGAGAGTAACTTCATTATCATATATTTACATATATTTTTATTTCCATGTTAATTATTGATATTAATGTTGCAATTTTTAATACCATAAACTTGTTTCATTTAAACTTATTAGACTGATTTGGAAGAAGAAAAGGCACAAGAAATTTCCAAGTTACAGGATGCTTTGCATGCAATGCAAATACAAGTCCAAGAAGCAAATGCCAGGGTCATCAAAGAGCGTGAGGCGGCAAGAAAGGCCATCGAAGAAGCACCTCCAGTTATTAAGGAGACTCCTGTTTTAATTCAAGATACTGAAAAGATTACTTCTCTATTGGCTGAAGTCAGTAGTTTGAAGGTAGGCAAATGATCATCATTTTGACAAATGACAATACATCAGTAACTTCTTAAGTCATAGCATTTTCTGATCTGATATGAATTATTTATAAATATGTTGTAACAATTTTTTAAGAGCCCAATGGATTTTGTTGCAAATGCCTCCACTTTTTTTATCCTTTAACTATGTTTCTGCTTGGTTCTCTTAAATTAATTTCCATCGAGTCCTTGGCCTTCAATCATCTTTCAAATTAATGAAATGTGAACGTAGTAATTACATATTATATGCTGAATTTCTCCCTGCTCATCCTACAATCTGAGTTCTACTTAAATTGGAGTCCTTTTACATAATAGTTGTGGGGCACTAAACATATTTACAATGAATAATTGAAAATGTATTGAGTACCCTTATTTAATCTCTGACACAGGAATCACTGCTATTGGAAAAAGGGGCCAAAGAAGAGGCAAGCAAAGCTCAGGTTGAGGCTGAAGCTAGAAATAAAGAGATGGTTAAAAAGGTTGAAGATTCCGACCGCAAAGTGGATCAACTTCAAGAATTGGTTCAAAGGTTAGTACAGTTTGAGGAGAAAAAAAAGATCTATATAGTCATGTATGAACACTTGTTCCATAGTTTAAAATTATTTCAGAAGAATGGATGAATTGTTTTCAGTTTCTGATGACATTCCAAGTGTATCACATTTAAGAAGTAACAACTATGTGTTAGATATAAAGCCATTCATGTTCTTTCTCTGCCCTCATTCTTCTAAATTTAAAAAGGAAAAAAAAAATGAAAAATCAAGGACCCTATAGGCGAGGTTGTGCATTATCTACACATCGAGGCTTGTTAGCTACATCCTCGTTGCTTCACAAGCAACTTCAGCTTTTGAATAGTTGGTTTATGATATGAAGTCTAAATATTGTGAATATCATAGTTAACTATCTCCCAACCCTGCAATGCACCTACAAAATACTCCTATCCTCATAGTTCATCTTCAACTGTTTATCGGCCATTCTCTTGCATCATGTCTATAACGTTTTTTTTTTCCATTGGATGCATTATACAGTTATATTTGCCCATTAATAACCATCTATACTACCTTGATTTCTATTATGTAGATTGGAGGAAAAAATTTCCAATGCAGAGTCAGAAAATCAAGTTCTTCGCCAACAAGCACTGGCTGTATCACCAACTGGAAAAGCTCTTTCTGCAAGACCAAGGACAGTTATTGTTCAGGTAAGAGAATAAAATACATTGTCATTACTTGACATTATAGCATATAAAGAGATTCACAATGATATTTCATGCACAATATGCAGCGGACACCTGAAAATGGAAGTGCTCTAAATGGTGAAGCGAAAATTGAATCGGTAAGAACACTGCTATTTTATACAAGTATATATCAACCATTAACTTTGGTGTGAGGATTTTTTTTAATTTGTTGAATTCTCAACTTCTACGTGTTTCAGAATATGGCTCTTGCTGTATCTAATGTGCGTGAGCCTGAATCTGAGGGAAAACCACAGAAATCTCTCAATGAGAAGCAGCAAGTGAGTGGCTACATATATTCATTGAGTAATATGAATCTGTTACAAATACTTAATGTCAACTTTTAAATTTAAATCCTCCCCCCCTCATTCAAGTTAACTTGTTTTAAAAACTTTACTTTCTTGTTCAGGAAAACCAAGACTTATTGATCAAGTGCATATCTCAAGATTTGGGATTTTCTGGGGGCAAACCTGTGGCTGCATGTGTCATATATAAATGCCTTCTTCACTGGAGGTCGTTTGAAGTTGAAAGGACAAGTGTATTTGACCGGATCATTCAAACAATAGCTTCAGCTGTTGAGGTAACTTAATATTTGGGATTACTTGTATGTTATTCACGACACATTGCTTTTGCATTTAAAAGTACCTGGGTCAATTTCTGAAATACCAAAAATATGTTACTAACAGTGAATTCTGCACCATTGAAGGCCCAGGATAATACAGATGTATTGGCTTATTGGTTGTCGAATACATCTACCTTGTTATTGCTACTACAACGCACTCTTAAAGCTACTGGAGCTGCTAGCTTAACACCCCAACGGCGGAGAACAGCATCGTCTTCTCTGTTTGGAAGAATGTCTCAAGTATGAGGCAACTGCATATCATTTCTGTAGAAAACATTATCAGTTTATGTGGATTTCATTTATCTTAAAATTTTGGTTGCCTTCTGTAATTGCAGGGGCTAAGGGCATCTCCCCAAAGTGCTGGATTGTCATTCCTAAATGGTCGAGGTCTTAATAGACTGGATGATTTACGGCAAGTAGAAGCAAAATATCCAGCTCTGTTGTTTAAGCAGCAGCTTACTGCCTTCCTCGAAAAAATATATGGAATGATAAGAGACAACCTAAAGAAGGAGATATCTCCATTACTTGGACTGTGTATACAGGTGATATATCATTTTTTTGGTAGTAGGGTGGAAATAAAAATTGTAAAAGTCTAATTGGTCTAGGGGCTTAAGCAATTAACAAATCATGTGGGTTTAAATTTTATTTTTTAAGTGAAGAATAACAATTAATATCTATTTGAATTAACAAAAAATATTTTTTTATACTAGATATGCAGACACCGAGCTTATGGTAAATGCTCAAGATTGATTACTAAAGAAAACGTTTTCCTCTCTATATGATTAATCAGACGGAAATCCATGGAAAGGAACAATTTTCTTTGTTAATTGCAAATGAAATAAATTGTTCACTGGCATGAATCACTTGTTTACTTTTGTGCACTCCTTTGGTCGATCTACTGGGTAATTAACAAGGTTAACACTCTGGGTGTTTTTATTTGTTTATTTATCTTGTCTGATAAAAACAATTGCAGGCTCCAAGAACCTCACGGCAGAGTTTAGTTAAAGGACGCTCACAAGCTAATGCAGTTGCTCAGCAAGCTTTAATTGCTCACTGGCAAAGTATTGTGAAAAGCTTAAATAATTGTCTGAAGATAATGAAAGCAAACTATGTGAGTCTCACTTTCAAATTCTGTATTGCCGAATAAGTCTTAACCATTTCAATAATAATAATTGTCTTAACCATTTCAATACTGGTTTAACAGGCTCCTCCTTTCTTGGTCCGAAAAGTGTTCACTCAAATATTCTCATTCATCAATGTTCAATTATTCAATAGGTAATCCCACTTTCTCCTTGCATTGCATGTCATATTGTGGAGCCCAGACTCTTTCATCATGTACTTAATCAGACTCTTTCGTGGACTTAATATTTATCACCACTTCAGTCTTCTGTTGCGTCGGGAGTGTTGTTCGTTCAGCAATGGGGAGTATGTAAAAACAGGTCTTGCTGAATTAGAACTGTGGTGCGTTGAGGCAACAGAGGAGGTGTGAAACAGTCAACTATATCAGATCTTTCTGTACTTTTTCCTTTTTTAAATCTTAGCCTGAATCTTTTTGTACAGTACACTGGCTCTGCTTGGGATGAACTGAAACATATCAGGCAGGCTGTTGGATTCCTGGTAAGAGTTACTCCTATACAAATTCAAATTCAATCCATTATTGATTGATACTGATACATCTGACTCATTTTTCATTCTCAGGTGATACATCAAAAACCCAAAAAGTCCCTGAATGAAATTACAAAGGAGCTTTGCCCTGTGGGTGCCTTCTTCCTTTCTGTCAACTATTTTAGAGCTCACACTTGATATTGATTCTCTTACTAAGTCTAATATTCTTTTGATACAGGTTCTCAGTATACAACAGTTATACAGGATAAGTACAATGTACTGGGATGACAAATATGGCACTCACAGTGTGTCTTCAGACGTAAGTTTTCATTGCTTAGTGGTTGAGTATGTACATCATGTTAACAATTCCCAAGGTGGAATACCTGCAGTGTGATAAATCACAAACTATCTCTCTGATTCTATACAGGTTATAACAAACATGAGAACTATGATGTCCGAAGACTCTAATAATGCTCACAGCACTTCTTTCCTGTTAGATGATGACTCGAGGTATGCTATCAACTTCAGCAAATAGTTTATAGTTTCGTTATTCAGCTTAGTCTTTACTGTGACATTTCTACTTAAATCTTGAATATGGATGCAGCATTCCATTTTCGGTGGATGACATTTCCAAATCAATGCAACAAGTAGAAGTAGCAGACGTGGATCCTCCTCCAATTATACGTGAGAACTCAGGATTTGGGTTCTTACTAGCAAGGTCAGAATGATGCAAATAGCTGGTGATTATTGCCTCTGATGCTCCGTCTCGTGGCTATTTCCGGGGTATTGCACCAAGGTGTAGGTGCCAAGCTGTGCATAAAATTTCGTTGTGGTTACATGTATAGTATATTTTAGCCAACTCAGGCTTCTAATATTGGTTTGTTGCCTGGGTTAATTCATTTTTATCCCTCAAGTTTCATCGACACGAGGGATTTTCTTAAGAAGCCATTGTCACTATTGATGCGAGTCATGTGACAAAAGGCGGTCATAGCTAAAGGCTGGTGGCCAGGCATTCTGTCACACCTGCCAAGGTTCTTTTCTCATATGGTTGGTTTTCAAGTGTTATAGGTGGATGCAATTAGTGACTCCCGTGTATTTTATAGGTGGTGGGCGAATTTGTTTCACGAGATTGTTTTTTGTATTTACTTGTGCAATATTCTTTCTTTCTTTTTTCAAATATTTAAACTTTTAAGGTAGTTTTCTTTAGCCACTGAGTTATGATGGAAGATGACTCAGTGCACTTGTACAGACTTGAGATCATTTATTTGAGTTTCATTTTTTTAAAGAGTTAACTGTATCGTAAATATGTTGAAAGCTACTTGTAGGACTACTGTTATGTTGAATATCAAAGATTTCACCTTGAAATGAAATGAAATTTATATCTAGAAGAGCGTAATCACTTTCTGCATTCTTCTCCATGAAAATGTTTATACAAGGTTCATGTAAGTAACTGATAGTATTGGCTGGTACTTGAAGCACATTTTATATGGGAAGCATGAAGACGTGGAAGAAGCAATGAACAATTAAGTGAATAAGCATTGTCCAGTAGTTATTATGACGGAAACCCCTGTATACTATGGGAAGGTGATGTGTTGCTAAACCATAGTTATAATACACTCACTCTCCTGTTAAACACTATTTTTTCTCTCCTTTCTCATATTATTAGGCACTTAGTTTCCTTTCTGTAATAAACACTATTTTTTCTCTCCTTTCTCATATTATTAGGCACTTGGTTTCTTTCTGTTATTACAGTGTAATTGCTATATATATTTCTCTGTATTTCAAATATACATTGAATACAATTACACACATATTCAGTTTCTCTTTTATGAGCTATCTCTTTTCCATGACCTCTTCCGCTACCTCTCCTTCATCATCTTCTTCCTCTGTTTTTTCTCCTTCGTCACCAATGACATCATCTTCTTTACACCATTTTTCTATTCCTATTACTCTCAAACTTACAGATGAAAATTTTCTGATCTGGAAACAACAAATTCTTGCTACTCTTGTGGGCTTGATCTTCTTCATTTTCTTGATGGTACTGATGTTCCATCGAAGTTTTTCTCTCTTCTGCAGAACAGGATCAAGAACCCACCGTCAACCCCCTTTTTCTTCCTTATCATAAGCAAGACCAGCTTCTCGTCGCATGGTTGCTGGCTTCCATGTCCTCCTCCATCTTAACCAAAATGGTTGGTTTGGACTCCTCTGCTGCTATCTGGACACGATTATCCACATATTATGCCTCCCATACAAGGGCCACCATCAAGAAACTTTGTCTTCTTCTTCGCACACCCAAGAATGACCGCATGGTTACAAACTACCTTCTTGATATCAAAAAGACTGTCGACTCTCTATCTGTCATTGGTGCTTCCATTTCAAATGCCGAACACATAGATGCCATTCTTGATGGTCTATCGGAGGAATACGACGGTTTCATCATTGTCGTTCTCTCGCTACTGATCCCTGCACGACTGACGAACTGGAATCTTTACTCCTGGCTCAAGAAGAAATGTTTGAGAAACATAAACTCACTCAAAATTCCATCATTCAAGCCAATCAGGTTTCCACGCAATGGTTTTCATCTCGTCCCACCAACCACCCTAATTTTTACACCAAACCTTACCGCGGTGGTCATAATCAGAGTTGTCCATCGTATCCACCCTCTGTGCCTTTTTCTTTTCTGGACCGCGACCTATCTCTCGTTCTCCTTTCCGTCATCCTACACCTTGAAACTCCAGTAAACCTCAATGTTGGTGTAGGTATGATCCTCCTACCGCTTCTTCTTTTACGACTAACATCTCTCAATCTTCCATCTCAGCCGAAGATGATTCTGCTCCATCAATTCTGGGTGCTCCGTCAACTATAGAAGATCCTCTTTGGTACCCCGATAGTGGCACTACCCATCAAGTCACTAACGATCCTTCTGTTTTTCACAACAAATCCATCTATCATGGTTCTGAATCTTTAAAGGTTGACAATGGGCAAGGTATGAATATTATACATATTGGATCTGCTTTCTATGTTGCACCTTATACACACAAAAAATTTCTTCTACGTCATCTGCTGCATGTACCTCATATTACCAAAAATTTGATTAGTGTTGCTCAATTTACTAAAGACAATAATGTGTATTTTGAATTCCATCCTCACTCTTGTTTTGTTAAACATCAGGACACTCATCATATTCTCATTCAAGGAATAGTTAGAGATGGTTTATATGTGTTTCTTGCTTCTCCTACTTATCTCTCTTACACTGCTAATCATGTTGCATACAAACCGAATGTTAATCCCTTATAGCTCTAGCATAATAGGCTTGGGCACAACAACTTTCCCATTGTTCAACGTGTTTTAAACTCTTGTAATATACAATATAACTCTCAGACACAATTCTGTAATGCATGTGTGCTTGGTAAGGCACTTCAACTTCCTTTTCATGCTTCTGTTAACAGGTACACTGCACCTTTACAATTGGTTTTCATTGATATTTGGGGACCTTCATCTGTGTGTGCATCCAATGGTTCACGCTATTATATTCCTTTTCTTGGTGCCTATAGTCGTTATACATGAATGTTTGTTATTTCTCATAAATCTTAGGCTTATCCAGAAATCCTTCCTTCTAACCCTGTTCCCATTCCCTTGATTATTTCACAACCTCCATCTTCTCCTCCTTCTACTACTTTGCCTGTTTCCCATGTTTTCTCTCATACTTTTGATCTTCCCTCCCCTGACACCATCCAACCCTCTTCTTCTGATCTCTTTCTTTCCCATTCCCGTACTCCTACGAATCTCAATAATCATTCCATGATAACACGATCAAAAGCAGGTATCTTCAAATCCAAAACTTTTCTTTCTAACACTAATCTGCAGTCTTCCATACCTGATATTGTCACAAAAGCTCTTCACTCTCCACAATGGTTTCAAGCTATGACAGATGAATATGATGCCCTTATAAACAACAATACCTGGATTCTCAACTCTCTTCCCATGACTGCAAAGTTGTTGGTTGCAGGTGGGTCTTAAAAAACAAGTACAATGTTGATGGCTCGTTTCAAAGACACAAGCCTCGTCTCGTGGCCAAAGGCTTTAGTCAAACCACAGGCTACAATGAAACCTATAGTCCTGTTGTCAAGCCAGCAACCATTCGTGTTGTTCTTTCCCATGCTATTTTTGTTGCATGGCCTATACACCAAGTTGATGTCAACAATGCTTTTCTGAATGCTGATCTTCAAGAGGATGTTTACATGCAGCAGCCCCTTGGTTTTCCATCATCCTCTCCTCATTTTGTATGCAAGCTTTAGAAAGCCATCTATGACCTCAAGCAAGCGTCGCGTTCCTGGTTTGAAAAGTTACATTCTACCTTGGAATCCATTGGTTTTCATTCTACTACTAGTGATACCTCTTTATTTATTAAGTTCCATTCATCTTATACCATTTTTATTCTAATCTATGTGGATGACATTATAATTACAGGGTCCTCAGCTTCTCACATTCAAGATCTGATAAGCACCCTTAGCTCCTTCTTTGCTCTAAAAGACTTGGGATGTCTACATTATTTCCTTGGCATTGAAGTTCAGCATCTCAAAGATGGAAGCACTCTTCTCTCTCAGACCAAATACATCAATGATCTTCTTCGCCGAACTCACATGCACCAAGCTCATTCGCTTCCCACTCCCATGCAAACTGCTCTTCGTTTGTCATAAGATGTTTCTCCGGTTGTTCAAGATCCCACCTTATATTGCTCTGTAGTTGGTTCTTTACAATATATTTTAGTCACCCGCCCTGAGCTTTCCTATGCTGTTAATAAGGTCTTCCAGTTCATGCAAAATCGTTAGGAATACCACTGGAAAGCAGTCAAACATATTCTCCGATACCTTGTTGGAACTACTACACACGGTTTACTTATTAAACACAGCCCATCCACCGACATACTTGCCTTCAGTGATGCAGACTGGGACAGTGATGTAGACGATCGCAAATCCACAATTGGTTACTGTGTTTATCTTGGATTCAACATCATCACTTGGTCCTCTCATAAACAAAAGGTTGTTTCAAGAAGTAAGCAGAGTATCGAAGCATAGCTGCTGTCCTCACTGAAGTTATTTGGCTTCATTCTCTTCTCCATGAGCTTCGCATATCCACTGGGCAACCTCAACTCTTCTCCGATAACCTGGGTGTTGTCTTACTTAGTGCAAATCCAATTATGCACTCTCGCACAAAACACTTTGAACTTGACCTTCATTTTGTTAGAAACTATATTCAGAAGCAGTTTGTCAAGCTGATCCACCTTTCAGCTCGTTTTCAAGTCACGAATGCTTTCACAAAACCTATATCTGAACCCTCTTTTTCTAGTTTTCGTAATAAACTTATGGTTGTTGACAAACCATAAGTTTAAAGGGAGGATATTAGACACTTAGTTTCATTTCTGTTATTAAAGTGTAATTGTTATATATATATGTTCCTCAGTATTCCAAATATACATTCAGTACAATTACACACATATTCAGTTTTCCTTTTCTCCTAACACATATTTAGCTATACGTTTTATCATATCATTCTTGAAATTTGTAAAGAAAAAAAAATCTTTACGATCATATCAAATTACTTTTCCTTTATCTTTATTTGTATATTTAATTTTTTTAATCACCTAATCCATCAAATTCATTCTTTTAATTTGTTGAAAATTGTAATAATTAAAAACTTCATATCTCAATTTTAAATTGTTGATTGTAAATCCACATTAGTTAGTTTTCGTATTCAAAGATTTTACTTGTTATAAATTTTGATTACTTGAGAATGAATAAATAATTTTTATAATATATGGATTATAATACTGAATAGTATTACTTGTAGTTGTATTAAGGTATTGACCACAATGAACTAGTAATTGTGATTAGCAACTACTTGCCTCAAATAAACAAGATTGTGCAAAAATAAATAAAACAAAGCTACTCTCAACTTTTTCAGAAAATGGATTTATTTTTAAAAGTCTAAAAATTAAGATATATTTTTATAAGTAAATAAAAGATATTTTAATGTTATTTGGACAGGAAGAAAAATATAACAAAAGGATAAACCTTTTTTTCTGGACGAATAGATAATTTAGGTGAGAAATGGTAGAGTACAAATTTAAGAAATACCATAAAAAATTATATAATACAAACATCTTTATCTTTAATGAAACGCTAACTTTTCATATTTTATATCTCTATTACTTTATAAATGATATAAATTTTAGAACAACTTGTAATATAAAAAAAGTTATGTTACTAATATTTTAACTATAAGCAAAGATAATGCCCACAAGTTGGACGGGCAATTCTTCATGCACCTACATGTTCTCTTTCTTAAGAAGTGATAAAATGACAACTTCACCTTTTTCTATCAATTTTTTCACTAACACTCATTCCTTTTTTTATATTCTAAAATTTTGAATCTAAAATTTAGAATATAATTTTGTATTTCAAAATTTAAAAGTTATTTTCTAGATTCAAAATAGAATTAAAAAATATACAGATTACACAATTTAAAATTTATTTATTTTTTACAAATTTTGTCCAAATAGTATTGAAATTGGAGGAAGATGTAAGAAAAAATAGGAAGTGGAGGAAGAAATGCCGAAGTTGGGGATGGCCAGAGTTTAAAGTTTGGAATAGGGAAAACATATCAATCACCTACTTTGGAATA
>Ga0123341_1000847_pt1 | contig 21097 bp, 21 predicted proteins | sample Turbeapinknodule_FD_89959 | JGI IMG/M metagenome (GOLD analysis project Ga0123341, IMG submission 89959) | Root nodule microbial communities of legume samples collected from Mexico - Turtle bean Mexico pink nodule | ecosystem: Host-associated > Plants > Roots > Nodule | place: Mexico: Nepantla...
ATATATCTCACTTTAAAGACTAAGAAAATTTAAAGACTAAGAAAATATTATCCAAATAAATGATAGTTATTTATCTTAAGAAGTAATTGTGAGCGGTCACATGTCTCATTTTAAAAGGATCAAAATTAATGATAATTACCTATTCCATTTTAAAAAAATTATGAAGTAATTGTATTTACTAATGCTAATTATTATAAAGAATCGATAAGTTTACAGAGGAAACTTTAGCCATAATATGGATTAATTATGATTGTGACTTAATATTGTAGCTGTGAAAGTAAAAGAGAGAGAAGGAATAGGAAGAAAACAAAATGGTTGACTTCTACTGTGTGTTATATACTACGTACTTCTTCAGATTCTCACTTACAAGAAACTTTGTAGAAAGAGAAAACATTGAAGCTTTTGAAGAGATAGAGAAACAAGTTAACCCTTCTTCACGTTACCAAGATTGCTACCAAAGCATAACCAACAGCATCTTCAAAATAAACGGAAACAGAGAGAGCTTGACGTCACTCTTTCCCCCACACGCCTCATTGTAAACGTGCCCTCTAAGCTCTTCATTATCCTTCATTCCATTCTTATATAAAACCCTCTCATCCTTCACCTTTCATAGACACAACAAAGTTACAAACATTCACTTCAAAGTTCCAACATACCATATTTTTTTCATGGATCATAGGCTTTCTGTGAAGACAGAGGGAGAGGGAAGTGTTCGTGTGAAAGTTGCTGAACTCCGAAGGCTAAGCGAGACAAGCAAAATCACCACAATGTTTGAGCCTCGTGGACTTGGCAGCATTGAGAAGCGAGACAGCGATGCAGATAACACTTTTTCTTCCACCACGGTTCGAGCCCCAGAAAAGAAGCTTACCCTCTTTGCACTTCGTCTTGCAGTGCTTGAAAAAGCAGCCACTAGCCTTGGAACTCTTGGTTTCATTTGGGCAACAGTTGTTCTTCTTGGCGGTTTTGCCATCACTTTGGACAAAACTGATTTCTGGTTCATCACCATCATACTGTTGATTGAAGGCACAAGGATTTTCAGCAGGAGCCACGAGCTTGAGTGGCAGCACCAAGCCACGTGGTCTATAACTGATGCTGGGATCAATAGTTTCAGGATGCTCAAGTCCACTCCAAACTTGCTTCTTCAAAGTGTGAAGAGCCTTTTCAGGCCAATTGTAATGAGGAGGCAAAGGAGAGACATGGTGGAGGCTAATGTGACCCCCAGGTATAGGGATGGTACCTTTAGCATAAGGACACCAACTCGCACGTGGATTAGTTCAGATGTTCCACTTCTACCATGTGCTAGATGGTTTTTCCTTTCAAGGCATATAAGCAAGCTTTTATATTGGCTTCAGCTTTTCTCTGCCACGGCCTGTGTGGTTCTTTCGTCGATGAAGCTCATCAAGCATAACTATGGGGAGGTTGCCAAGGGAGACACTGACAGGAGGAACCGGGAGTCTGCTTTGAATATATTTTATAACTTGGCTTTGGCTGAGGCTTTGTTGTTCTTGATGGAAAAGACTTATTGGGAATGGAAGATCAGCTACTGCAAACTGTTGGATGAGGTTAATAGGGAATGTGAATTGGGGCCATCAGGGGTGGTGTCAATTAGAAGGTTCTTTTATGATGCCTATTCTAGGTGTGTCAATGGGAGCATATTTGATGGGTTGAAAATGGACATTGTTTGCTTTGCCATGGATCTCTTGGCCTCAAACTCGCCTGATGAACAGCTTATTGGAGCAAGGATTCTTCGCCAATTTGCGGTCAGCGAACGGTTTTCAGATGATACCCTTCAGAAGCTTGGAATTTCCATATCTGTGGTGGAGAGGCTAGTTGAGATGCTGAATTGGACAGACCACAAGGAGGAAGAAATTAGGCTCTCAGCTGCAGAGATTTTATCAGCACTAGCTGGCAAGAAGCAGAACTCTCTGCGCATAGCTGGGATACCTGGCGCTATGGAATCAATATCATCTCTTCTCCAAAGTAACAGGAATTGCATACCTGCAGCTGATGAAATTGGAGAAAAGAAAATCGTATTTGATCATCCAAATTATGGCTACTGGACATTTAACCATTTGGGACTCCTCCTTCTGAAGAAACTTGCCCGTGATCATGACAACTGTGGAAAGATTGGGAACACTAGGGGCCTGCTCCCAAAGATCATAGACCTCACACATGCTGAAGAAAGGTTGCTGAAGAATGAGAATGTTACGCCGTCTCAAATTCTGACAGTGAAGAGATCACTGCAGCTGGTGAAGATGCTGGCTAGCACAACAGGCACCAACGGGAAACATCTTCGAAGGGAGATTTCGGAGATAGTTTTCACAATCAGCAACATCAGAGATATTTTAATGCATGGAGAGAAACATCCCTTGCTACAGAAACTGAGCATTGAAATTTTAACCAGTCTGGCATTGGAAGAGGAGGCGACAGAAAGGATTGGAGGCACAGGTGGAGTACTTAAAGAATTGTTCAACTTATTTTTCAAAGATTGCATTGCTGAAAATCAGAAAGATGTAACCACTGTTGCTGGCGAGGCCCTGGCAATGCTGGCATTGGAAAGCAAGAGCAATTGTCATAGGATTTCGAAGTTAAAAGTATTGGAAAGGCTGATAGAAGCATTGAACATTCCAATGCTTCGTGTCAATGCTGCTAGGATTCTAAGAAATTTATGCACCTACAGTGGATCAGAATGCTTCACACGGTTAAGGGGGGTTACAGCTGCCGCACCCACAGTAAGTATTCCTCCACCATCGCAATTTTGGGCTAGCAACATTTGAACTGTATAGTATCTTTTTATGTATGCTTCAGACTTAATTTTTAACCATTGCACAACCTTGCAGATACTTCAGGCAATCATGTCACAAGAAAACAAGCTACAAGAAGTGATGATTGGACTAGCAGCAAGTGTTTTCACATTCATGGATTCCTCTGAATCAAGCACTGTATTTGAAGAATCACGAATCACTGAGGCTGAACTAGCAAATAAACTAATGCAGATTCTCAAGAAACACCGATATCCTCCAACTAAGGTCCCAAGGATAAGGAGGTTTGTGATAGAGCTTGCAATTTGGATGATGAAAGAAAGGGAAGAAAATATTCACACTTTCAAGGGTTTGGGAATGGAGGAGGTGCTGGAGGGTGTCTTGGAGACCACTTCAGAGCTTGAAAGCTTTAATGTTTTCTCTGGTACTGTTGGCCTGAACAGGCACAATCTAACAATTCACTCACTGGTTGAGACAACATTGAAGTTGCTGGAAGATAGGTGAAACAATCAAGCACAGAACTATATTGCAAAATCAGTAAACCATGTGGATCCAGAGCAATCACTGCTATAATAGTATAGTATACCTGTACATATGTGTGCAAACTAGTAGATCTCTAGGAAGACTGCCATGTTTGGTGGGTCTGGAAATAGAGCCTGACTCAATGATTTATTCATTATTTTGTTTTCAGATTCAATGTTATTATTTGAATTAAATAATTCATATTTCCCTTCATGATTAAATTCCTTCCTTCCTGCATGGAAATTGAACAAAATTCCATATAATCTTGAGTTTTCCTTCATTAGGCTAGACTGATGTCTAACAGTTGTTCGTAGTTATATAGGAGCCTGATGTTTTTGGGCTTTAGTGGTGGTTGCCAACGGATTGCTCTCTCATCTCCAAAATGATGTAAAAAAGTTCTAAACTGATTAATGTTAATACATTTCAATGAAGTTTTTTTTTTTTCGCATATGTTCTCAAATTAATTACTTTCTCTTATTCAAAGTAATGCATATACATTGATGGAAACAGTGAGACTATTTCAGTAAATTTGTTTTAAAAAGTGACAAATTAATTGTTGTTCTTAATATTTTGCAAAACCTTAAACATTGTGGAACAGAGAAAGTATTCTAATAATAATACACCAAACAAGAAATAAGCGAAATGTATGTGGAAGTAATTGACATTATTAACTAAATTTTTTTTTGAAGTACTTTCCCTCTGGTCTATGAAGAACGTCTAAATGAACTAGTGTAATTCTCTGAACAAGTAAACAAAACACATTGAAACGGAATCACCGCATCAAGTATGAAAATTAGTCACATCATAAAATCCTCCTAGAACGCTTTTTCCTTAGTCCCTACTCATGACTTATTTACAAATTACTGGTAAAAAAATGTTGTAGAATTTAGACCAACATCCTAGGAAATCACTTTGGAGACAACTCCTGCACCAACTGTTCTGCCTCCCTCTCTCAAAGCAAATCTTTGTCCTGTTCATAAATAAAGTGACTACTGTCAGAACATCATAATGCTGGATGTACGCAAAGTTTGAAGATGATTAATCAATTTCCAATTTTACAAGGTGACAAAAGTTTACAATGATTGGATAATTAATTATAAGAGGAAATCTGAAAAACTGAGCATCCTGTAGATAATATTAGGTTGATTAAAATCCAATCTAAATCCAAAATAAATGGATTAAATTTAAAATTCATATCATTTTAACTAAATCAAATTTAAATGGATCTTTTATAAATCCATTTAAAGCAATTAAATCTAGATTGAATCCATTTTGTTAATTAAATCAAATCTACTTTGTCAATTACATTAATTTTATTTTGATATGGACACAGATTAATGTGACTCGAACCAGATCTAAGCCGACTCAACATGAACGCAGACCAACTAGGTTAGACATCGGTCCGGGCCTGGACGACTCGACATCAGTCCGAGCCCGGACGACTCAACATCGACGCACAGACGACTCAACATCGACCCGGATCCAGACGACTCGACATCGACTTGAGCTTGAACGACTCGACATCGGCCCGAACTCGGACAACTCGACATCGGTCTGGGCCCAGACGACTCGACAATGGCCTGGGCCCAGACGACTCGACAATCGGCTCGGGCCCGCTCAGCTTGACATCGTCCCGGGCCCGCTTGCCTCGATATTGGCCAGGGCCCAATCAACTCGACATAGACCCAGGGCCGCTCCACTCGACATCGTCCCGAGCCCGTTCAGCTCGAAATCGGCCCGGGCATGGAGACTTGACATGGCTCGGGCTGACTCGGCTCGACATCGATCCGAGCCCAATCGACTCGACATGGGCCCGGGCCTAGATGATTCAACATGGGCCCAGGCCCAAACGACTCAACATCGCCCCGAGCCCAGACGACTCGATAATGGCTAGGGCCCCGCTCGGCTCGACATTAGCCAAAGCCCAATCGACTTGACATCGACTCGGGCCCGCTCCATTCAACATCGGCTCGAGCTCGGACGACTCGACAATGGCCGAACCCAGACGACTCGACAATGATCCGGGCCCGGACGACTCGACAATGATCCGGGCCCGGACGACTCCACATCGGTTTGGGCCCGGACGACTCGACATCGGTTTGGGCCCGGACGACTCGACATCGGTTTGGGCCCGGACGACTCGACATTGGTCTGGGCCCGGACGACTCGACATCCGTCCGAGCCCGGACAACTCAACATCGGACTGGGCCTAGACGACTCGACAATGGCCTAGTCCCGGACAAATCGTCATCGGCTCGGGCACGCTCGGCTTGATATCAGCCCAGGCCCGCTCGGCTCGACATTGTCCAGGGCCCAATTGACTCGAAATAGACCCAGGCCCAATCCACTCGACATCGGCCCTGGCCTGGGAGACTCGACATTGACTCGGGCGGCTTGACATTGGCCCGACCCAATTGACTCGACATCGGCCCGGACCTGGGAGACTTGACATCGGTTCGGGCCCGTTCAGCTTGACATCAGGAAGGCCCAATCGACTTGACATCAACTCGGGCCCGAGCCCAGGAGACTCGACGTTGGCTCAGGTCTGGTCGGGTCGACATTGGTCCGAGACCAATTGACTCGACATCAGCCTGGGTCCGGGAGACTCGGCATTGACCTGGGCCCGTTCGGCTCGACATCAGTCTGGGCTTACTCAATTTGACATTGGCCTGGGCCCGTATGGCTCGACATCGGCCCGGGCTCGAGAGACTCGACATTGGCTCGGGTCTACTCGGCTCAACATTGGCCCAGGCCCAATCAATTCGACATTGGCCCGGGCCTGTTCGGCACAACATCGATCCGGGCCCGTTCGACTCGACATCGGCTCGGGCCCGTTTGGCTTGACATCGGCCCAGGCTTGCTTAGCTCGACATTGGGCTAGCCTGTTCGGCCCGACATCGGCGCGGGCTCGGCGACTCGGGAATGCTCGACATCAATCTGGGCTTAATTAGTTTGACATTGGCCTGGGCCCGTTCGAATCGACATCGACCCGAGCCCGTTCGGTTTAGCATCGGCCCGCGCCCGTTTGGCTTGACATCGACCAAACCCGTTTGGCTTGACATCGGCCAAACCCGTTTGGCTTGACATCGGCCCAGGCTTGCTTAGCTCGATATTGGCCTGGCCCGTTCGGCTCGACATCGACTCGAGAATGCTCGACTCGACAACAGTCCCGGCACACTCGCCTCGACATCGGTTGGATTGTCTTGACTTAACTTGGATCGGGCCAAGTCAAAATCTATCCCAAAATACAATTTGGATAATCCAAAAATGTATCCAATCTATATGTAATCTATATCCAATTAAATGGATTGGATTTAAAATCAAAAATATGGATTTGGATTTGAAATAAATATATTTAAATAGATTAAAATTAATATGGATATGGATAATTAAAGATTGGATTTTGTAATTTGTATTTTTTTTTCATAGATAATATGCAGCATCTTTTATGATCTATAATCAAGGACTCTACCTACCTATTTCAAGAGGAACAGGTGATATCAGCTCGAAAGTTGCAGCCACATTGTCACCAGGCATAACCATCTTAACACTTTCGGGTAATTCCACCTTTCCAGTAATATCTGCAGTCCTCAGGTAAAACTGAGGCTTATAGTTAGAGAAAAAAGCTGTATGACGGCCACCTTCTTCTTTGGATAGCACATAAATCTCTGCTTCAAACTTCTTATACGTTTTGAAAGCACCAGGCTTGGTTACGACCTGCAATTTCACCAGTAGAAAATTTAGAGATATAAATACAAAAATAAATTGATTCATTTTCATAAAATGAATGACCATCATAAAACCTGATGAAATAGTGGTTGCGGTTTTTCATATGATACCTCTTTCTATTCCAGAATTTGTCTTAGTTGTAATGTTTGAGTATTATTAATTACAAGTTCAGAAGAAAAATCACCTTTTCACATCAACACTGAGACCGTTACCAGATTTTCACTACCATATGAAGTTTTAAATCAATGCTGAACATAACTTTACACCTTGAGTTAGTCCTACTCACCATTCCTCGCTGAACATCATCGCGCTTCAGACCACGTAGAAGAAGTCCCACATTATCACCAGCCTAGAAATGAAAACACAATTAACTATCCATCAATTCAAATTCAGGTAATAGGAAGGAAGAAGAGGGGATGCAGGATGATTTTACTTACTTCCCCTCGATCCAAAATTTTCTTGAACATTTCCACACCAGTTACAGTAGTCTTCAAAGGTCCACTCTGTACACAGAGAGATAAATACAAAATCATATAGCATAAAGCAAAATACTCATTAACATGACATTATAATACATATTTGACTGCCATGTCTACCTGTGTTAGTCCCAATACTTCAACCTCCTCTCCCACTTTGATGGTGCCTTGTTCAACACGACCCGTCACAACAGTTCCACGCCCCTTCGCATAAACACAACATGTGGAAGGAACATATCAGGCAGTTGACAACATATGTTGAGTAAATATAAACAAGTTAACCAAACGGAATACATTAGAGGTTAAAGAAATTTCATTTTACTTGATTATCATGATAAGGGAAGTGTTTGAACTGAAATACTATAACTCCTAGAAAAAAATAGAGTACCACCAAGATTACTTATCATGGCATCAATTTTGCACTGTCTAAAAAGCTGAAATCTCTTGCAAGAAAAAATTGGAAAAAGTTGATAGAAATATATGTTGTTTGTGATTCTTTGGGGTGGTTATATTTTCCCTTTTTTTTCATTCTGTCCCTATTCATGAAGGGGGTAAATATGGATACCGATGTCCAGAATTTCCTTGTAAATATTAGTAGTATATTCAACAAGGATATTTCTGATTCACATGAGTTATGATCTTTGTGCTCACCTGAATTGAGAAAACGTCTTCTATTGGCATTAGGAAAGGCTTGTCAAGTTGCCGAACAGGATTAGAAATGTATTCATCCACAGCATCCATTAGTTTTAAGATAGCCTTCTTTCCAAGTTCTTCATTAGTCCCCTGTAAAGCAGAGAGGGCAGAACCTCGCACAATTGGGATGTCATCCCCAGGAAATTTGTAGAAATTAAGCAGTTCTGCAAAAGTGTGGTTTGTCAACGGACGCACATCCAATTAGTAGAATATATAAATAAGCCTTATGATAATTGGTAGATTAAATTTTATTCCCATTCAAATAACACTAAAGCTAACACTTCATACCACGAAGCTCCATTTCCACAAGTTCAATCAACTCTGGATCATCAACAGCATCAACCTTATTTAGAAAGCAGACCAAAGATGGCACACCAACCTAACACAGGAAACAAGAAAAATATCCATGCATGTTATGGTATTTTGGTTTTGTCATGTAGTTAGATTTTATAAAAGCTGAGTTTTACTTTTGCATATTGACAAAATACCAACCTGCCGAGCAAGCAGTATATGTTCCTTTGTTTGAGGCATTGGCCCATCTGGAGCAGAAACCACAAGAATTCCACCATCCATTTGTGCAGCTCCAGTTATCATGTTCTGTGATTTCAACAAATGAATTAATTGAAGATGGAGTTCATGCGAACTATAGAACACACACAAGAGCATCAAATAATCAATCGTCCACACATAAGATCACACATTCTTCAAAAATAAGGCAATTCATCTTCATTCAATTCAATATAGAAGGAAAGAAGCAATATGATCTTCATTCAATTCAATATAGAAGGAAAAAAGCATTAGGATCATAATTCATACCAAGAAAATTGACCGATAGAAATAAACAAACAATAATCTGCCTTTTCAAATAGATACTTTAACAAAGTCTGATCCCTTTTCCAACTAACATTACCTTAACATAGTCTGCATGTCCTGGGCAATCAACATGAGCATAGTGCCTCTTTTCTGTCTCATACTCTACATGAGCCTGCAATCGTCATGATCAGAAGTTCAAGAGAAGGTTACAAAATTGTGTTCATATAACATTTTAGTTATATCACGATATGCATAATTTGATAATGGACTTTGAAAAGAACAGTGATCTATCTCTCACAGTAGCAATAGTAATTCCTCTCTTCTTCTCCTCGGGAGCCTTGTCTATTTCCTCAAAGGCAATGGCCTTGGCTTTACCTTCTTCAGCTAGCACCTTCATGTTCCACAAAGTCACAAAAATGTTTACGCCTTAAAGAAAATAAAAGGTGGAACTCTTCTTCACTGTTTAAGTATGAAGACATAAATGAACCCAAACCTTGGTAATTGCAGCAGTTAGTGTAGTTTTCCCATGATCAACATGCCCTATTGTGCCCACGTTAAGATGGGGCTTTCTGCAAAGACAAACAATAAAAAAGAAACACTCTTTAAACAACCCTCATAACAATAGCATGCAAAGGTCTTTTTTATGTGGGTAATCAATACATGTCTCTATCTGCTATCCGTATTTCCATATCCATAATACCCAATGCCTCCAAAAGGATTGGTGGAAGAAGAATGCATGCATACAAACATGTATAATGAAAGTTATATAAATAAGTGCTCAAACGGCGTTATTTTGGCGATCTGAGGTATATACGTACCACATGCAAGAATAGGTATTCTCATACATAACAAATATAAAATCACTTTGGCCAACACCACCAGAAACATACAAGAAAAAATCTTCAACTAACATAAAAAGAAGGAAAAAAGAGAATAATGTTGTCCCTATAAAGGTCTTACGTTCGAGAGAAGGTGGCCATGGATCTCCGTAAAGAAACAAGATCCAATGGAGATGCATTGTAGTTTTGGGATACGGTGCCACAAGAGAATGCATGGAAAGCATTTGTGAAATGCAAAGAGAAAAGAAGACGCTTAGAATGAAGGTTTCTGATAGCAGCCGAAGCCATAGGGATGAATTACAGTAAAGGAGAGGAAGGAGAGTGGGTGACAAGTGAAGTTTGAATATTCAGTCGCAGGTTGTTACTTTCTTTTTTCTTCACCTATTTTTGCTGTTTATAACTAACACGTTGCAACAGACTCATACTACCGTAGTTCAATCAGTATCAATATAATAATTAAATAATATGAAAAATATAATATCATAACTTAATAATATTTAAAAAAACACATTAATATTTAAAATATATGATAATGTTTAAATTTAATGTTCAACAATATATAATGATAGTTTTTAAAATAAATTTTTTTAAACAATATCTAGATTTTTCATTTTCATTTTTAAAAAATTAAAAATATTTTTGTTAAAAAATTATCGAAAATCATGCTTTAAAAATTCATCAACTAGTAATTTTTGACCAATTTTTTTAAATAGTTTTTAAATCGATCTTATTATTCAAATCTGTTACTAATCTTTACCATTTTCTTGTTTAACCCCGGGCGATGCAATTGTTACAAAATGACAGAAACTCACTGGCACACGTGAGGGGACTAAGTTAAAAGCAGTTGTTTGAATGTGATTTTTCTCATCATGCATGACTATTTGAGCCTGATTGATAATGTTGTTTCTTTTGTATGCATTTCTTATTGATTTTTATTTTCATAGTTTTGTTCAGTGTAATAAATGATTGCAAACATTGTAATTATTCGTTTTTTTTGTTAGTTTCATATTTGGAAATATGAATAATTATAACATATTTAAAAATTTACATTGTTTTACACACCTTGCACATAATTTTTTATTTTCAAATTAAATTAACGTAATATAAATTTATTGAGACTGAGAAAATTACTAAGATTAATGAAAAAATGATTATTCTTACAATTAATATTAATGGAAATTAGAATAGTGTTACTACTACGGTTCAAAGAAACAGTAAATGAAAAAATGTCTATAAAATATCAACGAGGCTAAAACATTATGATTTTAGAAATTGTGTTGTTAAATATTGCCCATATTTTTTCGCGCTTTAAAATGTATATATTATGAAAAGAAATGGAAGGATTAAAAAACCATTTAAAAATTATTAAAAATTTACCAAAAAAAAAAAAACTGATACAATTACACCAATCCTTAATAAGAAGGATGAAAAAAAATCAATAAATGATGAATAAGCAAGGACGAATAATGGAGAGTCCAGAAATTCTAGTTGGAAGGGGTAACAACACAACAATTCTCTCTTGCAGTGAAAGAAAATTAGATGAATGCTACATGATAATAATCTAAACATGCAAAACTTTAGTACAAACAACCTATTTCTTAAGTGGAGCCTTTTACAAACTATTAGTAATTTTTATAGTTATTAAAACAATGACTCTCTGATGTTATCGATTGTGTCTGTTTCTGAAAAAGTTGAAATCCCAACGCCGCATTAAGCCATTCAAGACATGGCCTGTTGGATTCTTAATAACAGTTACTGTGGCTTTTGTGTTGTGTGATATGTCAGTGTCAGATGAACTTTGTAAGCTAGCAGAACTGTCATTACTGGTGGAAGCACTATCTGTATTGCCAGACTCAGCCACGGATGAAGTGTCTAATGGTGGTTGAGGTAGTGGTAGTGGTATTCTGTTCGAAGAAAGACTTGGTACTGGAGTTGGAATCATTGAAAGGGATTTTGACTCAGCTTTCAAGGGCTCACATACATCAGCTGCAGTTGAAATTGTTGAGGCTGTGGAATGCACACAGTTGCTGAGTAAAGAAGATTCTATCTCCAGAGGTTTGGAAATCTCTTCATTCTTGTCTGATGGCTCTACAGACATGGTACTAACACTGCTGGCATGTGGTTGTTCTACCTCTGGATTTCGTATTTCCAGTGAATCCATCACTGTTTCCATGAATATCTGAATAATATGGACAAATGCATGAAAACCAATTATACAAAATTCATTGTATACCATCATGCACTCAAACTTTTCAATTATGTTATGTGATAACCGATTATAATATGGACTCACTTTTCGTTCTTCCTTTGCACTAGATGGAATGCCCGTGAAGTCATCGAGTTGAAATTCCACGTACTGGTCATCACCTAGATCTGTTGGGACAAGGGGACTATAGAGACGACCATTTGATAATTCAAAACTAATCATTGTAGAAGAGGAGGAGGAAAGATCATCACATTTCTGTGCCTGCTGCACAAAGTTATTGGAGAAATTAGTGGCTCTTCTTCCTTTGAATTTGACCAACCAACTCCCTTCAAGTTTAGCCTCTGATTAAACATGTTGCTTATTACTTACAAATTAATTTCCTGTCTTTATCTTAAGTTAGGCTTTTTTAATACATTACATTCTTGAATAGTGAGAATCGAAACTCAGATTTTTAGTCTTCTAGTTGCACTACACAATGCACGTGCAAAGAATAAATATGAGCATGTTCGGCATAAATATAGAAATGAAAGTTTATTTTATCACAAACTGTCCTTTCACACTAAATAAATGAGCTACAGTCTCAACTTTAAGTCTCAACTACCCATTATAACATTTACACTCACATGTTTGCTCTTAAAGTCTTACCACCCACTACTAAATCCGTGACTGCTGAGAACCTTGGACCAAAAATATGCCATGCCATAAATGCCACATTACACTAATTTGCTATTCGTAAGGAGAAAGAACAAAATATAGTTTTAGTACAAAGATATGAAAAAAGATAAAATAATACCTCACTATCCCGATATCCATCTTTTGAAGAAATATGTGATGGAACCTGAGAAAGTCAAACAATAATTATTCAAGAAAAACAAACGTTAACAAATCAAGAATCACATCACTAAAATGATTTCAACAAAATTCATGTCATAACAGCTCAAATGACCACATCTTCCCGGAGAAAGCAATAAAACTTTTCAGAGCATCAACTGAAAGGATAGTAGCAAATCATAAGGAACCTATGAGTAGGAATGAGTCTCAAAAGCATTATATAAGAAAGAAGTCACACATATTCATTGTTTTAAGGTTTTGGGATGAAGGTGGACTTTCTTATATGAAAATGCTTGTGACTCACTGGTACCGAATCTCCTGAGCATTTCCCCTAGCCAGAACCTAAGAGAACCGTGTCCTTATGTTTGAGATATAAAAAGCATTGTGGAAATGGTCTTTGACAATGGTATCAAATAGCCAAGAGTATGATCCTCGTCAACTCCATTCTTATACACATAGGATATCAAGGTTTATTTGATGATTCCATTGTGTGGAAAGAGAGAAATGCATTCACCATCAAACACAAGTGTGCTTGAGAAATATGCTTATGTGAATATTTTTGGTGGCAAACACATGGAACTGTATATCCACTGTGCTTGCTATCTTTGTTTAGGCTTTGTCCTATCTTTTCCTATTGCTTGGGGACATGCATTATGTGAAGTTTGGGGAAATTTGATAAGTGTTTATTGTGCTTAATTTTCAAAGCAGAATATGCACTTATTTTACTTTCTTTAGCACTTTACAATCTAATTAACTTTACTTTTAGTTAATTTTAGACTTAAGAGTGAATGAGAGTTAACCATTACTTTTTGTTTGATACATCTAACTTTGTTAACCCTTTTTGGTAGGATTTGAGGAAGAAAGAATTTCGTGACTTTTACAAACATTTAAACAAGGATGCCAAGCTTGAAAGGTGAAAAAATGAAAAGAACCTAGCTCAGCCATGATCCAATTTACATCAAGACTAGCCCAGAGAAAATAGGGCGAGAAAGTTATTTAATGAGCTTAATTGAACAAGAGAGTTAGGTGATGAATCTAACCCTAGCAATATCTATATATATTTCTATCCAATTCAGCTTTCTTCAATAAAAAATACTAAAAATGTCGAATTGTTTAGTTTTAAATTTTCAGTCATCTAACCTTGTTTAATTCATTAAGTCTAGTAGCATAAAAATAGTATAGTTCTCAGTATTACCTAATCCCTGTGAAATTAACATTCTTATTTTAAAACTACTGACAAATGTTGTGTTTGTCAGTAAGTAAGCAAGCAACAATAATGAGCAATCTATGTTTAATATTTATCATGCGAGTATTTTCTCAGCAAGTTGCTTGCAATTGCATGCTATTTGAGTTCTGACAGTAAACTAAGAACAAATAAACACAAACCTCCATCCTACTCATTGGTCTTTTTGAACGGCCTAGATTGTCATCCATGGTACTGCTTGTTGATGATTCTGCAATTAACAAAGAAAAATTAAGAGCTTTGCATCAGTAGCATGGATACCAATGCATAAGGAATAGTTAAGAGACACTGGGTACTTGAGTCATGCCTTTGTTTTGAAATGATGGATCATTGCCATATCCAAATTCATGCACAGATCTCCAAACATCCTATATAAAAGAAATTAACATCTAAAAAAATGTTAAAGAATGGAACTTAGCACTTTGACCAAAATGAAATCAAAGAGATATATGGTGAATTTACCTTACCAAAGTAATCATTCATAATGTCAAAAAATGATTCCCCAAGCTCATCGTCTGGAGGTTGCAAAACATTGTGAAAAAATATGTTTACAGAATCAAAATAAAATTGAGGACGTGGAGAATTGTGATCTCCATCAAATTTAATTATGTTTTTGTCTCCCTACAAAGCATAAACAACCCATATTTAGATCCAAAAGTTCAGACATATAATTAAGAAGATAAAAGAAAGAGAAGGTGTGATGTATAAAAATGATAATTCGTAGAAGAACCATAACATGTTCTGTTTAAGAAACTATCCAGAAGACATTTTATAATTCTAAAGCAGCAAACATGTATAAAGTAACAAAGGTTTACAAAAATGACAAGACTGTTTAATCAAACAGAGTTGGAAGAAAGAACTGTAGTTATGTAAATCAGTTTAATATAAGACAAATACTAACTAATGTCCTTCGAGAAATTAATTAAAAATAAGTTTCTATTGATATGTGTAAAAAACCATTTTTCTATCATTTTCAATGTGTTTTTTCATGGTCACCAGTAAAAAAAATCTCCTTTTAACTTCTTAATCATGTCTTGACTAGGAAGACCCTTAATTTAATAAAGAAAAAGGAAGCAGGAAATAAGAATTCTTGGTGGAATATGTTTTTGTCCATCTACATACAGAAATATTCCGTTTTAGTTCCTAAAAAATTATACATAACAGATTTTCATAAATGAGAGACTAAGAGGAAAAAGAAGGGCTACAAGCAAAAATTGCCCTACCAAAACATATTTAACCCAAATTCTAGCAAACATATTTACCTTATAAGCTTCAAGTATACGATCTGAATGATGAGGACGAATAAAATCATCTTCAATGGCATGCCCTAGCAGAGCTGGAACAAAACAAGATTTTGCTACCTGCAATGCAAACAAATAATGAATGCAATCAATGAAGAATATGAAAGTGTGAAAAAAGAAAAGAAATTGAATGTTGTAAATTTTCCCCGAATTGATTTTTTCTATGAAATATTGTATTTGGTTCAGTTTTTTTCGCCCACTAAAGATCTCCCTTTTTAACAGAAAAAAAAAATTATTACATAAGCACATCAGATAAAACTTCTATACTTTTTTTAAGTCATTATTTTACATGCTCAATTCAAGAGAACAAAAAGTTGTAAACACTATCTCCTTTTTGGTTGTTTTGCCTCTGTCCTCTTATATTTCATGAATAATTTGAAGTAACCAGCAGATTGATCCCTTCTCAAAAGCAACGATTATGGATTATCACAAGCATGAGCGACAAACTAAGTATACATTTTTCCGAAAACAGAGAGAGAACAGAGTCTCAATTTCAGGTTCAACCTAAAAAGTTAAATCCTTCTCTAACCAAGCTGGGTTACAGATGCTGGATTTGAACTAAAGTTATGTCAAACAAATAATGAGGAAAAACAAGGAAATCTCACCAATTATTTTTCTGTCAAACTAATCAACTATTACATACAATACACACAGGAAAATAAAATTAGAATTTTTCCTTAAACAAAAAAATCAGGAGAAAAAAATAACCTTCACGGTGTTCAAGTCCATTATGTCAAATTTTGCCTTCTTCTGGATTGTTTTTCGCATGTATTGAATTGCAAACTTCACCTGTATCATGAACCAAATATAAATAAATGAATTATTAATATATGGAAAAATTGTAGGCCAATTACTATCTGTTCTCATAAGAGAGAAACCATGTCCACGAAATCAGATGCTAGCCATATGTATAAAGTATTTAAAGATTCATTGAAAGGGCTAAACATACTTATATGTTACAAACTTTTTATCATTACATGTGGTTGGTAACATACCATAGACTAGTCCTGGAGGTGATTTTAATAACTTCAACGTAAAGAATTCTCATTTCCATCCAAAAAATGTAATACACTATTACACTCACTGTGAATTTTGGCAGACGGACTCTGTATGTATCCACAAGTTCCATCATTAAATCAACCAAATCCGAGAAGGGGCTGTCCAAAACCATCCCTGCAATTGAAGGATCCTCAGCTCCATACATAAGGCTGCAAGGAATGACATAATTAATGGCAAGAAGGAAAGTGATATATATGCTGGTAAGACTGAATTACTACACATTCAGAGAGTTTATAAATTGACTTTAAAAATTAAGAGGCACTTTTAATCAGGAGAATAGTTTTTTTTTTATAGGAAATGGTATGAAATATTTGAGGCAGAAAGGCTACAAAGCAGGTCATTTCCAAAAGTCTACAAAAGTAATAGCACTTAAAATAGTTTCCAAAGTTCAAACAAGCATAGATGAATGTACCCTGCAGACAACCCATTATTCAAGAATGAAAATGATAGAAATGTCATACACCTCCTTTTACTCGTTAAAGCAGTGTACGGCTACCATCTTAAGGATTGTGATCCCTTCATTGTTGTTTCCAATGCCATGATCATTAACAAATAAACAAAATCTTAATGAATTCTCTCTGCATATTTTATCTCAAGCCACACTAGCTCTTATTAGAAGAGGATGCCAACTATGTGGTTTCTATTCTTTAACAAACTAATCGACTTATTGACAATTAACTATAAGATCAGAGTAATAATGGACCATATACAACCCTATGTACAACCACTGTCTATGAGACTTTTCTTTAACTTTGTTTACAATGTAAGGTCGAATGAAGAAGTGGATGATGAATAATAATGACCTAGTCACAGCACCCATTGAGCGTCCCCATAAGCCAATCAGAGAGACATTTCCATCTGCCCGCAGATAGTTGACCACGGCCCTCAGATCATCCTTCTGAAAACACAAGAATGTTAAATAATCTGCATAATGAAAAGGGGAAATAATCAAAATGGTAGTAGTGCATATGCAAACTCTCAATAAAGTACAAGCAGAAGCATTTCATTTACACTGTGATGCAAGCAATTTATTAAAATAAATGAGGATCATAAGTAACCTACCTCATGCACATGGTAAGTTTCATACTTTCTGCCAGTGATACTCCAACATAAATGTTTCTAAAAATAATTTGGACCGGTTGGATTATTAGCTAACTTTCAAAAAGTTTCATTCTGATATTAGTTCTATTAAGAAGTGAACTTTAAGTCTAATCCAACCTTACATACTCACTTATATACTATGAAACTCACTTATAAATTGATCTTATCTCTAGTCAACGTGAAATCTCCACACACCCCTCACACTCTGTGACTATCAACTCGTACTTGGGATGGAGAAAATTAATCCCATCAAAGACAGCAACAAAAATCATACTATACCAATGAAGATGATCCAACTAACTATGATATGTTTCAAAGTTCAAACATTTAATGAGCAAGCACTTACTTCATTCCAACCTAGAGTGACATGCTCTCCTCCCGAGATTCCCGATCCTGAGAAATCCAGGGTAAAAACTGTAATATTTGAAGGAAGTAAAATTATAGCAGCTTCACTGGCATCAGCCCTGCATCCACTGCCATGAACATTGCACAAAATAAGCCAGGCCATATGAAATTGGAATAAATTAAAAGTGAAGCACAAAACAAGCAACCAACAGCAAAGAACCTCAAAAAAGTATTAGAATTACAAATATCTGAAATTTCGGAATCAAATTCTGAAAGTGAATTCTGATGTAGACTCTACAGTTTGAAATCAGGGGGAAACAGGGGTCATATAGATTAAAATGGATTTAAACCAAGAGCCAGGTATCAAAGTTCTAAGATATCAAAAGCCAGCTAACAAGATAAGTACATTTAAATATCCTGTTAATAAGCTCTCCAGTTCCCATTTTTAAGTAGAATTATCCAGTTCCTATTTTAGTCAACAACAAATATTTAAAAAGGCAAAGCTTTCATATCAGCTTTGTTATATTGAATTGTAGAAATTCCCATGTGGTCACCATATCAAACTAATTGCATGTATACATCTATAGTGCTACATAAAAAACTGGAAAAAGAAAAACATTTGAAAATGAAACTGTCTCTTTCAAGCATTGACTTGCCTGCCAGCCAAGTAAACCAACAAAGAAATGCACTTTATCCCAGAATTACCTGTTTCCATGGCAATATATAACGCATGGCAGAGGCTTTCCATCAGGACTGACAATTGGCATGTAATGACTACATTGAAGAATGTCCCCATGCCTGTTTTTTATCTGCAGAATATCAAGTATTACATGAGAATCTGTTAATTCAATGCTTTTACCAACATATTGAATTTATTTATAACTGTACCTCCACATCCTTCCGTTGAAACCATTTTCCTTTTAGCATAAACTCAGAATCTAATAAATCACTTTTTGGATCATATTCAGCTCTGCATACCAGAAACAGATACAATCATATAACAAAATATCAAAATTGAATTTGAAACAAAAACAGAGCAAAAAATTACTACTGTCAAACAGATAACAAAACTCAATGTCAATTCATCTTATAACATAATTGCAGAAAGATGACCTCAGGTATGTATCTATTTTGTGACGGGTATATCACATACAACTGCATAATTAGAAGTATGTCAAAGCATGTCGTGAAACTGAGCTTCACCTGATATGCTCAAAAATAGAAGATTGTGCCCTTTTTCATTGTGACTCTGAAAAGATTTCAACTAACAAGATATTTCCATTTCCCTTCCTACTTTTTTTTAGGGAAGTCCATATATTCTCATCTGTCACCCAAAAGCCTAAAGAACATTCCAAAAGTCTAGTGTTCTCGAGATTCAGAAGATAATTATTACATGATGTACAGATCTCATTTCCACAACACAAAACAGTGGGAACTTGTTCTAGTAATACTAGTAGAATGTATGAATTATAAAATAAAAGCTATTTCAAAATGTTTGTTTGGAAAAGTAAGAAATTTGCAGAACAAGCTTCCCGTGGCTATCAGTGTTTACAGTATAGATACCACGTAAAGGTTTACAGTATACTCACATTACAGAAAAGTAAGGCTTTTACGGTAGCTTGACAATAGATCTCAAAAATTTCCAACAAAACAGAGTTAACAGGATGACCACACTGTTCACCCACCAAAAACATAAAAATAACTCTATGATTCTTATGGAGATGCAAAGGAAATGAACACACTAAACTGAATATACTTATATCTTGCTCTAGTAGCTCTTTGCTTTTGAAAAAAAAAAAGACAGGGATGATTACAATTATACTAAAAATAAATAAGACGGAGCATAAGTAAATACCAAGATGAGAATGTGATGAAAAAAAAGAACTTTGTTTGAAAAAGTGGATCCTAGCAGAGAGGAAGAAGGAGAAAAGATGGTACCTGGGCGGGCGAATTATGAAGTTGACAAGCTGTTCCATATTTTGAAACGATCAGAGATGTGATATGTTTGAGCTGTTCAAGCAAACGTATAAAACATTTGAAGTTGGAAGGAAAAGAAGAAAGAAAAAGTGTGGAAAGAGAGAGAAAGAGTGTTTAGTGAGAGAAGACAACTGTGAGACAAAGAGGAATGAAACAGAGAGAAAGGGACCGGAGGGAGCAGGCTTTTGTTTTGGTTGGTCTTTTGTTTACTTCCAAGTTCCAACTGTGCTTCTTTTCTTTTGTTGGAAATAACAAATAAAATAATAATGGAAAATTTGATGAGGATGTTGTTGTTGTCAACCTAGTCTGGTGGTGCCAAACTTTCAACTGAATGCAGACAGTACATAAGCTCATGCTGTGCTGCTCACCGAATGAATGGACTGAAAATGCAAGAATACCATACTCTATTCAAAAATTGTTGGAGATTCACCACTACCACAACAAGAATAATTAATGTTATTACAAATTTTATTTTATAAGTTACTTTTATAAAATTGAATTAGACTTAGAATTCATTTTGTAATATAGTATCAGAATTATTTAAAATTTATCCTAACTGTTTATTAAAACTCTATCATCTCTTATTGAGTCGTTATTAGACCACCTAGTTGTTCCACTTCGTAATAAAAAATAATATATTTCTGCCACTTCGTAATAAAAAATAATATATTTCTGCGAGTGTGTAATATTTTTCTTTTAACTTTATATTTTCTTAATTTTACTTATACTACAAAAGCATCAATGCGGTGCACATGATCTATACATCAGCGTTTATGTATCTGTTATTTCTTTTTTATCATATCACTTTTCGTCTTTATATTTTCTCTCCTTCCTTTTTCTATATAATCATATATATGTTCTACGATAAAAAAAAAAGGGATAGATATTAGGGAAGGAAAGATAAGAAAAAGATAATTTTGTATAAAATAAAATGGAATTTTAGATTGTTTAACTAGAAAAGCTTTACAAACAAAAATTGTGAAGTTGTTTGGTTTGAATTAAAAGGAAAATACTGTTTTACTGTTACATACAAAGTTTGACACGTTTATATAAGATTATCCAATAGAACAAAATAATCGATACAAACTAAAGTTTATTAGAATAAAAAAGTTATAATAACGAAGACAACCAACTTACCTTGCTATGCACATCAACTATATTATTCTCTCATGCGAGAAGATAAAGAGCACAAACTAATTA
>Ga0123341_1000848_pt1 | contig 21093 bp, 20 predicted proteins | sample Turbeapinknodule_FD_89959 | JGI IMG/M metagenome (GOLD analysis project Ga0123341, IMG submission 89959) | Root nodule microbial communities of legume samples collected from Mexico - Turtle bean Mexico pink nodule | ecosystem: Host-associated > Plants > Roots > Nodule | place: Mexico: Nepantla...
ACGCTCAAGTTACCCCAGCCCAGATGATGACACGTGTAGGGTTGGGTACTACCAGTTACCCCAACCCAGATGACGACACGTGTAGGGTTGGATGCTACATAGAAATGACGCTCAAGTTATCCTGGCTCAGATGATGACACGTGTAGGGCTGGGTATTACCTGTTACCCCAGCCCAGATGATGACACGTGCAGGGTGGGATGCGAGCCACGCGTCCAAAGCGTAGCTGCCTGGAGAGAGAAAAAACCTAGGTATAAAGGTAAACTTAACAGAATTTGCAGAGGTACGTTCATTACGGCTCATTGTTTTTGGGTTGAGTGCACTTTAGTATGGTTCTACAGAGCATAGTTTTCTCTCAGTTTTTGGGTGTTCTTGTTACTGACTTGAGCGTCGGAGCGCCACCGGCCGCAGAGGCGCCATCTTATGTTTTCAGGTTCTCAAAGAGACAATATGTAGTGTGGACTTGAAGGGCACGTGGTGCCAAAGCTGGTGAGGAAAGATCGTGATGAGGCATCGTTCTTGCGCTAGGTCAACCGACAGGAGCAAGGATTTTCAAAGAAACAATCGGTTGAAACCACGAAACAACCAATTGTTTGGCTTGACAGTTAAGTCAACCAAACCAAAACAATTTTCAACCTTTTTCAAAAGTCCTAAGAGTAAAACAACCGGTTCATTCAACAAAACAACATGTTATTTTTCACTTAGTTGGAAAAACACATGATTTCAAAAAGGTTTTTAACCACATCAGTTTTAGATTCAACAAAGGAGTGGATCACACTTTATTTTACCCAGATCCCACCCACACAAAACAGCAACACCAGCCTTTCATCAAACACCTTGGATTTGGATTCTTCAAAGAACATGATCACTCTTGATCAACAAACTCCCCTATTTGATGAAGAGAAATCCTGGTTGCTTGTTTTGATCTTGATTGAATATGAAACAACACTTGCAAAAGAAAAGAACTATGCAATCTACAACATCTCTCATAGTAGGTTATGATAGCACAAAAACCAATTTTCTACATAACCGTAACAGTAGAAAAACCATCCTGTTCTTGCCGGTTGACTCGATTGCCTTCGTACAAAGGAGTGGATCACACTTTATTCTACCCAGATCCCACCCAAACACAACAACAACACCAACCTTTCATCAAACACGTTGGATTTGGATTCTTCAAAGCATATGATCACTCTTGATCAACACATCTAATCTCTACCCTTTTGGTCAAAATCAAGCAAGAGAAAAGGGAATCTTTAAGAACATCTATGGAGTGATTTGTAAAAGTAGCTTTAAATATAAGAAATTTGAATCCCAAGATAGCATTACACCATTTGTTCACAAGATTTACGTAAGAAATTTTCACTGATAGCTTGTGTAAGAAACCAATAGCAAACTTATGGTCTCAAACATCATCCAAGAATTAAAGGAGTTTCACAACCAAGTTTGACTTGATATAATTCCAGGGAAAATGGATTTAACAAGGAACACAACTTGATGAAATAAAAGCTCAGATATAGAAAAAAGGGTTGAATAGAGCTTATAAACTACCTAAAAAACTTTTCTTAATAAGTTGTTTATTAGATGCTCAAAGCAGTTTATGTAATAGTTTAAAAAAGGGTTAGCAAATATTTCTACATAACTTTTATGAAAACCAAACAAGAGCAATGACTAAAACAATAGTGTAACACTTTATTTTTTTTTACTAGTTCATCCCAACCTAGGTCATGTATAGTTTTTATTTACAAGCTTAAAATGTTCGGTAAGAATTGATGGCTTAAACAAGAGGGGGATGAATTGTTTGACAAAGATTTTCGCAAAGATTGATTAAGAATGAACCTTTATCAAACAATCACAGATAAGCAATTAAGGAAAGCAATCAACCAATGATACAAAAACTGTTTTCAGAATTTTAACCGATTGAAATTGCGTTTTATTCGGTTGTTTATATCAGCAGCAGAAAAAAATTAACACAAAGAGTTATTAGGAATTAGAGATAGAGAGATTTACACAACAGTTTTATACTGGTTCACTCAATCTTGAGCTACATCCAGTTCTCAGAACAACCTCTGAGTTCCACTAGTAATCAATTCTAGATTACACCAACACACCACAAAGAGGTGACCTTGAAAACCACAAGACCCATTCACCCTCTTTGCAACACCACACACCTCAAGTCAGAACACCCGCTGACTTTGCAGGATTTCACAGACTTTACAAGTTTAATGAAAGAAAAATTACAAGAACCTTGAAAGGGATAAAACACATCTGAGATTACACAAACCCGGAAGCCCTATTATCAAATCTTGTACCAGCGCAAAGCTTTAACAACAATCTTGCAAAACTTTTGAAAACTGCTTTCAAAAACAAATCTCAATCTCTCTTTGATCTCAAATCTATGTAAAGACTTATGTATTTTGATTTGAAAGAAAGGCTATATTTATAGCACTTGAAAACTAGCCGTTCAAGGATGCATTAATGAGCTAAACGAATTTTGATCACATTCAAAACAGTAAAAATATGTTTTCAAAAAACTGTAATGAAAACACACAATCAACCGGTTGAAACCACGATTTAATCGGTTGAATTCGTTAGGCAGTTACATAACCAAGTAAAAAAAAAATTTAAACCTCAAAGCTAGTTAAGTGACAAACAACCAATTATATTGATAATTCAACCGGTTGTTTTGGTTAGAAAAACACTTTGTTTCTTTAAAATAGATTGGTCAAGCTTTTTGCAAGGATTAAGAACTGATCTTTACATAGATTCTAAACAATCTAATCTAAACCCAAACCAAAAGCAACATAGCTTCAAGCTTCATCTTGGATTTGAAACATCAAAGCTCCCATGCTCAACAATCTCCCCCTATTTGATGGAGAAAAATCCTTGGGATGCTTTTTGGAATGTTCTTGTTTAGAATCTGTATAAACTGCATTCATGAGAAAACATAGAGAGACATGGTAATCTATTCCATTTAATCAAGCACCAAAAACCAGTTCCCACTAGGTAATTTCCAAAGAGGAACATCAGCCAAATCAGATGAGAAACCAACCAACATACAAAGGTGCAAACACAGATAACACAATAAGTTATTTCGCATGAATAACAGGTTAAAATTTTGTATCAGAGTTTCAACAGTTTTAAAATTTCAAATTTAAACAAGTTAAACAGTTATAGCAGCAATGTTCAAAGCAGTAATAAGTGCAGGTAATAAGAACATTACAGAACCCAATACTTCTCCCCCTATTTGTCTTATCAAACAGACAAAGGAAGGATTAAAAAACAACATAAAAGAAAAGAAATATTGTTCAGAAATTTAAATCAACAAATCAGAAGGAAGGGTTATTCTCCTTTTCAGATTGTAGTTCCATAATCTGATTCTTAACCTCTTCTATTTGTTCGTCCAGGGTTGAAAAACGTGAATCCATATGATTGAACCTTGACTCACATAAATAATGGGGATTCCTTTGATTCTCAGCAAATGTGCCCATGCGGTTGATCATCAATCTTTCAAAAGTAGACATTGTGGTCATCCTTTCTCCCATGTAAGCATCATTGTGACCAGCCTCTTGAGTCTCAGCAGCAGGTTCATCTTGTGTTGCTGCATATCACCCTCATAGGCTCCACTTGGGCCAGCTTGATCACCATCTTTGCTCACCCATCTCTCACCAATTTTAGTAAATCCCATTTTGCTTAGGGATCCACTGTTAATCTCACTTTGGGGCTTGATAATTTCAGCTAGCTCCCCTTCTATATCCACTTCAAAATAGTGACAAAATTTAGAGATTAAATTTTTTGAATAAGATGCTTTGGTGTCTCCAAATCCAAGAGGAAAGCTTGAAGACCTTGTTGCTGGGAGTGTGTGTGTTTTCTAGTTGTTTGAAACTTGTTAATTCACTCCTTAAGTTGATCCAATTTCATTTGAATATTTAATCTTTTGAAAAGATAGGTTTTATAAAAAGCTGTTGAAATTTTTAAACAACAGGTTGTTTTACCTTAGTAGTTTCAATATGTTGAAATTTCAAAACAACAAGTTGTTTTACCTTAGCAGTTTTTGAAAAGGTTTTGAAAAGCTTGACTTTGCTGTCAAGTCAATTCAACCGATTGTTTCGACAAAACAATCGATTGTTTTCTTGAAAACCTTAACATAATTCTATTAAGTGGTTTTAATATGTTTTAAATGATCCTAACTACCTTGGCTCCTTGATTAAATTTTTTTTACCACTTGGTTGATCTATATAAAGGTGGTTTTATCCTCCTAATCTCGGTGTAAGATAAAGAGTTTATCAAAACAGTTTTTCCAAGATTTGAAAGAGCTTTGGATCATTCTTAAGTGTGTGGAATAAGATTGTGTTGTAATTCTGAACTTTAAGCTTCGTAATACCCAGGTGTATTATATTCCCTTCTTCCTTGATTATTGTATTTTTGTATTTGTGTTGCCAATGAGTGTTATGTGTTCTTGAGGTGTTCAAGATCAACATTCTTGGTGTGGTTTGCCAAAGGTAATGTGTTTCTTGAGGGGTTCAAGGTCACTACTTTGGTGTGTGGTGTTTGTAATCTGGTTTTGATTGCATAGTGATTTACCTAGTGGTTTCTGGGGACTGGATGTAGCTCTTGGTGTAAGAGTGAACCAATATAAATAGCTTGTGTGCTTATCTCTTACCCTTAACTCTTTAAATTTTGTTTTTAAGCCGTTTAAGTTCTAACTGGTATAAACAATCGATTGTTTCTAAGAAACAACCGATTGTTTTTCTGATATCATCTTAAAACAGTTTTGGGTCTTTGTTTCCTTGATTCTTTTCTCTGTAATTTAGCATTGAATTTCATTATACCATCAAAGTTTGCGAAAATATCTTATAAACAATTCACCCCCCCCCCTCTTGTTTAAGGCCATATATTCTAACAAAAATGGCATAGCGGTAGTGGAAATCACATAACCTTATGGATTTTTGCATATGCTCCTTGATGGTGTGGATCCAATTGATCTTCAATTTTTTCATGATGCAATAGATCAGCAGTAGGTCTTCCTCAGAAAGAGTGGAATGATTGCTCCCCCTAGGTGTGATGATCCATGATACTATGAAGGCTATAAGCCTTTCATCAAGCTTTAACCCTCTAACAAAAAAATTTCTTACTTTGGAGAGGGGATTCTTGAGACAACTTTTATAGAAATGCATTTTTTTGAACTCGTCAACAACCCCTAGATTGCCTCTGTTGATTCTCACTCCAGAGAACTTTAATCCAGCCACAACAACCCATACATCATTTGTGATGACCATATCTACACCTTTCACATGAGAAATAAGTGAGTCACCATTGAATTGAAGGTTAGTATAAAATACCTTCACCAAATCTGGATAAATGTTTCTAGTGAGCTCAAGAAAAAGTTTCGACCTTTGTTCCTTGATTAGGCTCCTCACAGTATTCATATTTTGTTGTTTCGTCCATGTAAAGGAGACAAGCTTGGGTGTATTCATACTTTTCCTACTAGTTTCATGTAGGTATTTGTCAATCAATTCCGATTCTCCAGAGAACCACCCTTCAAGCTTCCCACCACTCCTAACAACCCTGGTTTTCATCCTTTTAGCAGATGGGGGAGTTCCAGCCATAGCTTAATTCAGAGAGGAACTTTTGCACAGTATAGAGAAAACTTAGAGCAGAGGAAAAAGAAGAACAACAGGTTGTTTGTGTGAAAACCAACAGTTTATTGCAATCCTTATATAGCCATAACTCTTGGTCAAAGTTGGCATTATGTGGGTTGTTTTCAAAACAGAAAAACGAATCAAATCTGAACCATAAAGCTGTTTTTGTCAGTCAAACAGAAAGTACAGATACTCACATGTTGATTTGACCAAATTTTAAAAGCAACTTAAATTTCCAAGATAAGAAGAATTTAATTTATTAAGAGCAGTTATAGCAGAGGCAAATTGTATTCAAACATGTAATTAATACAATATTGACCACAAATATCACTAGGTTTGAATAGAATTACAAATCAGAACTTAGAAATTAAAACATATTTGCACAGTGCTAACATAGAGAAAACAATCAGTTGTTTCGAAGAAACAATCGATTGAAATTCTGCACTGTTAAAAAGTTTAGAGAAAATTAGATTTTAAAATAGTCATGCTATATTCAAACATCAAGGTTTACAATGTACACAAATTGTATAAGGAACGGATGAAATACAAGATAATTACAAATGTTCAACAAAGAGAAGAGCAAGAAAATTATCCTCATATTACAGTTACACAAATGTAAGCAGTTCATAGAATCAGGACAAGGCTTTGTCTTGTACACAAATCTTCTTGAGATCTTAATCTTTCTAACCCTTCAAGTAGAGTAAAAAATTTGCAAAACAGAACTTGTTAAATCACAAGGTTTGATCTCTTAAAGAACTTGGGACCCTTTGTGTTAGACTTGTTTTTGGAACCATCAAAACATCTGGGAATCCATTTAAATATCCCTTTAGGAACAAGATATTTTCAAAACCTCCAGAACCTAACTGAATGTCCTTTCTTCATGCAATAGAAACATGTACCAACCGATTGAATCGATCTTTTAACCGATAGTTTTTCTGGTACAGTTGAAAAAGGTTTTGAAATCCCATATCCTTTGCTTTGAGGATAAAAACCTAAACCAACTTTTCCAAAAACACATTTTTGAGATGCAAGAACATCTTCAAAGTTGGATTTTCCTATTGTAAGTTTGTCCAAGGTTTTCAAAAGATAGTGAATCTTTCTTTCAAGATTTTCACAATTTTCTCAAACTTTTGACTCACAACTGCAAGATGAGTTTTTGTAAATCAAATCAAGGTTTTCAAAATCTTCTTTTGTTTTTCCCAACTCTTTTTCCAGAGATTTGATTTTGTTTTCCAGCCAGTTATTTAGACCTTTCAACCGAAAGTGCTAATCGGTTAACCTCTTCTTGAGTTTCATTAAAAGCTTCAAGCAATTGATAATAGTTGTTACCTTTGATTGAAGATGATGAACTCACACTACTGGATACAAATGCTCTAAGGCACAAATTTGCTTCTTCATCATCAGAAGAACTTGAGGATGATACTTCATTGTCATCCCATGCCACATATGCCTTTTTGAATTTTCCCCTTTTCTCATTTTTGAAATATGTTCTGTCTTTGATTTCATTATTGGGGCATTCTGCCTTGATATGAACTTGTTCACCACAACTATAGCAAGTGTACTTGTTAATATTAAAATCGCTAGGTCTTTTTGAACCATACCTCTTTGAAGCTTGACTTTTCTTCTTCAAGAACTTGTTGAATTTTCTTGACAACAAACTCATGGTGTCTTCATCACTTCCACTTGAGTCTTGTTGTTGTTTGTGATTGCAAGCTTAGAGTGTTATGCCCTTGTTGTGTTTTTCCTCACTTTCTTGGACAACAAGCCTATTCATTTCGAGCTCGTGTTCCCCAAGCTTACCAAACAATGATGCAACAGTCATTGATGTCAAATCTTTTGATTCTGAGATTGCCTTTTGGCTGCCATGTTCTATCAAGACATTTCAATATTTCTGTCAGATAAGCTCTGGATGAATCTGTTTTTGTTTTTTAGTTTGTGATTTTTGATTCTATTAAACCTAGTGACGTGATTTTTGATAAGCTCTGGTCAAACTTGCTTTAATTGATTGAATACAGTTTAACTCTGGTACATTAACTTTTAGTAGATTAGATCTCTACCTATCTTGAAAATCAAATATGTCTTAAATGCTTGGTCAAATATCAGAGGTGAATCTGTACTTTCTGATTTGACTGACCATGTCAACTTTATTGTTCATATTTGATTCGTTTTTATGTTGAATGCAACCAGCTTTGACTAGGGGTTCTCTGCTATAAAACCCAATGCATTCAGATGTTGTTTCCACTCACAAATAACCAATTAATCTGGAACTGGTATTCCTATCTTTCTTCAAAAGTTGTCTTTGCAGAAACTGTTTCTTATTTAAGCAAAGGCTGGAACTCCTCCATTTGCAGAAAGGATGAAGTCGAGGGGTGTCAAAAGCACTAGAAAGCTTGAAGGATAGTTTGCAGGAGATACCAATCTCATCAACAAGTATCTACTAGAGACTAGTAGAAAGAATGTGAATACTCCAAAAGTTGTTTCCTTCACTTGGATGAAGTAGCAGAAGTTGGATTCTGTAAGGAGTATCCTCAAAGAACAAAAGTTAAAAAGATTTTTGGAACTCACAGGGAGCATCTATCCTGATCTTGTAAAGGTATTCTACACTAACCTTAATTTTGATGGTGACTCACTTATCTCTCATGGCAAAGGTGTAGATATGATTATCACAAGTGAGGTATGGTGTGTTGTGACTGGGCTGAAGTCTTTTGGACTAAGAATCAACAGGGGAAACCTTGGAATTGTGGAAGATTTCAACAAAATCCAGTTTTACAAAGGTTGTCTCAAGAATCCCCACTCCAAAGTGAGGAATTTTTTTGTTTGAGGGTTGAAGCTTGATGAAAGGATTGTGGCCTTCATAGTTTCATGGATTCTCACACCTAGGGGGAGCAACCATTCAACTCTTTCTGAAGAAGATCTTCTCATGATCTACTGCATCATGAATAAAGTGAAGATCAGCTGGATTCACACTATCAAAGAGCATATGCAAAAAGCCATGAGGTTATGTGACTATCATTATCCTTATGCTATTTTGATTTCTAAGTTCCTTCACTATTTTTGAAGTGGATATAGAAGGAGAGCTAGCAGAAGTCATCAAGCCCTCCAGTGAAATCAATAGTGGATCCCTAAGCAATATGGGGTTTACTAAGATTGGTGGAAGATGGGTAAGCAAAGATGGTGATTATGCTGGCCCAAGTGGAACCAATGAAGGAGATGAAACTAAAGAGGCAGCAATGCAAGATGATCCTGCTGCTGGAGCTCAAGATGGTATGCATCATGAAATCAACATGGAAGAAAGGATGCCAAGCATGTCATCCTTTGAAATGCAAATGCTTAATAGGATGGACACCTTTGCTGACAATCAAAGAAACCTTTATGAGATGTGTGAATCAAGATTTACAAACATGGACACGAGGTTCTCTACTCTAGATGAACAGATTGAAGAAGTTCAGAGGCAGATTCTGGAACTGCAATTTCAAAGGGAGGATAGCCCTTCTTTTTAGCTTAAAAAGTTTTATATTTCTTTTATGTTGTTTTTAATCCTACCATTTGTCTATTTGATGAGACAAATAGGAGGAGAAGTATTGGGATTGTAATTTTCTTAATATTGCTATATTACGCTTGAACATTGCTTTATTACTTGCTTTTATAAACTGCTTTCTTTGGTTTATTGTTTAGCTATTATTTCTTGTTTACAACAGAATTTTAACCGGTTATCTCTGCATTATAAACGATTGTTCTTATGCAAGTTCTGCTACTTTTGAAATCGGATATACAGTGTATAAATTTGGGCTAGTCTATTCTGTGTTTGTTCAGTGTTTGCAGGATTCAACAGATTCTAAACAAAGAACATTCCTAAAAGTATCCCAGAGATTTGTCTCCATCAAATAGGGGGAGATTATTGAAGATGGGAAGCTTTGATGTGGCAAATCCTCATGAAGCCTGAAGCTGTGTGATGTTTTAGGTTTAGGGTTTGTTGTCGGGTTTAGAATCTTTGTAAGATCAGTATTGAATCTCAGACAAAGCTCATTTCAATCTGTTTTAAAGATTAAAGTGTTTTTCCATGCAAAGGGAAAAACAACCGATTAAAGTTTCGAGCTAATCGGTTGTTTGTCACTGAGCTGGCAAAGGAGTTTTGAAACTGTTTTTTGAATCAATTGTATAACTGAAAAAACCATTAAACTGGTTAAATTGTGGTTTTAACCGATTAAATGTATGTTTTCATAACAGTTTTTTGAAAACCTATTTTAACTGATTTGAATGTTCAAAACTGTCATCAACGGTAGTTTTTCAATGTTTATAAAAAGAATTTTCTTTTAAAACGAAAAGAAGATTGAACAATACGATTTTTACACTCTGAGTTGAAATTAATTTGAGAGATTACAAACTGTTTGTGAAAAGGTTTTTCACCAAGTTTTAGCAAGATTGCCTTTGTGCTTTGCTGTGTTTCAAAGAACTGATCAATAGGGTGCTGGTGTATTGTGATTCCAGGTGTTTTCTAACCCTGTTCAAGTTCTTGTAATTGTCCATATTACTCTGTGTATAAACTGCTGTAAAATCCTATATAGTCACTGTGATTCTAGCTTAAGGTGTGTGTTGTGTGCAAGGAGGGTGAGTAGGCTTTGTGGGATTCAAAGTCACCTCTTTGTGTGTGGTGTTTGTGTAATTTGTGATTGGTTGCATAGTGAAAACTCAGTGGTTTGACTGAGGATTGGATGTAGCTCTGTGATTGAGTGAACCAGTTATAATCTCTGTGTAATTCTCTCTATCCATTCTCTCACTAAACTGTTTGTATTTTCCGCTGTCATAAACAACCGGTTAAATTGCAATTTTAACCGATAGAAATTCTGATACCAGTTTATGTTTGACTATTGATTGTTAAAGTTTCATTCTAAGCAAAGCATTTGTGAAAATAGTTTTAAAACAATTCACCCCCCCCCCTTCTTGTTATAGCCATCAAACCAAACAATTCTTACTGTTTTGTCCGGTTGACTCGCCTCGCCGGTAATCTTCTACGACTACTTTGGCCCTTCTATCCTAGCTTGAGAATCGTGCCTTCTCCACCAAGACACTTCTCACCTGCAAAGACAAAGGGGCACCCTAGCGGTCGTTTGCACTTCGACGCTCAAGTCAGTATTAGGGCAAAGAACATCGATTGTATAAAATAGCTTTAGTCTCAAAAGCCGCATACCTTACTAGGGTTCTTAACACCCTTTATATAGGTTGAAACTAGGTTTTACCTCTGTTCTGTTACCACTGTCTAGGGTTCCTTCGGAAGTGTCCCTGCGCCGCTATTGTGTAATCTTAGCGTATCTGGCACATGAACTTCCTTTAACTAGAATGCAACGAATCATCAGCGTGGCCACCTAGGTCTCAACTTGGTGCACCTAATCTCTAGCGCCATCTGTTTCGCGGGTGCCCTAAGTATCCACGTGCCATGCAAGTAACTTCGCTGGAAACCCTAACTCTACTGGGCCCTTACGCCTCCTATGATTACCCACGATGTCGCGCCTTCATGCGTCATACATCCCACATGCATGGATCCCTCGTGCCTCAGGCTTCCCATACATCTCTTTGTCTTTAACTATTATCTTAACGAATTTCTAGGGGCCCACCTTACGGGGCTTCCACTTCATCCTAACGGCCGATGTCCGATCTTCTCCTCCTATAGATGAGGTCTGACATCGATCTTCGACAACAGGCTTAGGGCAGCAAACCCAAAGACTAACCAACCACCTGGTAAGTGCGTCTGGTGCCCACCTTAAGTGACCCCCTTTCATTACCATACATCAGTGCACGATGTCTGAGGTCAACCTCTGAGCCAATGACCGAGGACTGGTCGGGACACAAGCCCTCCAGTCTCGAGCTGTAACTTGTTTCAGTGAAGAGACTAAGTGATCACGTTGCGCGACCTACGTGGAGATGGGTAACGGGCGTGAACAGTACTCTGAAGTGACATCTCATCATTCCCCGCTAATCAGCGTAAGATCAACGACTGGGACTTACTGGCATTCGAACTTCTCTGTGTACTGTTCAAACACTTTAACCGTTGCGCTCCCGCCACTGTTTCATTACTTTCGCGTACACGACCCTTCACTTAGCATTTTGCAAAGCGTAGACATTCTCTTCTCTTTCCTCTGAAACACAAACCCTCGAATCACAATGTTCGAAAGGTATGATTTTTATTTCCCGATCGCTTTGCCACTTATGATTTCGCTGCTTGTAGTGCGCTTACAACTGCCTGAGACTGTTTTGATTTTCGCATTTCTTTGCACACTTAATTATATTGCTCATATTTTCCGAGTTTTCATATCTCCGGGTTTCCTCCGGTGTCGGTGAATCACGCAGTTTCCCTTATAAGGTCTCTCCTTTCTTTTTCTCTATAGCTTTCTCGTCAAGATGACCAAGCGAACGAGACAAGTTCTTGAACCGGTTTCCCCTTCTGACTCTGCTTCGACCTCCTAGTCCTCTTCTGTTCCTCCACTTTCCTCAGTTCCTCCCCCCCCCCACTTGCCTCCTTTAACGAGTCTCTGTACCGCTAGCCTCTAGCGAACTTTCACGAACCTAAAAAGCATAGCCGCTTAGAGGAAGAGGCAATCATGCCACCCGTCACGCGTTTTTGGTAAAGACCATGATAAATTCGTGCGGATGGTGGCTTGCCGCGTAGGGGAACTAGTGTGTGTTGACGAAGCCTTCGACCCCGAGGGCGCCTTCTATTTCGTTTACTCAACCCTTTTCCGAAGGTTGGGGTTCCGGTTGCCTTTCACCCCCTTCGAGTGTACCTTATTGACTGAATTGAATGTAGCCCCCGCCCAGTTTCATCCTAACAGTTAGGCGTTTGTGCGGGCGTTCGCGATTCTCTGTTGCAGTCTTGGCCTTACACCGTTGGTGGACGTCTTCCTCTATTTCTTCGAGGCCAAGGACCCGGGGAAAAAGTTGTGGGTTAGCCTTAATGGCGTGGCCGGAACAGTGCTTTTAACGCTCTTTCAGCAGTCGTACAAAGGGTTCAAGAAGAACTTTTTTAAAATTCGTTGCAACCGCTGGGACCCTTCTCTTTTGGACAGGTTTCCTCTATATTGAACAGAGAAGCTAAACCTACGGTGGGTTCGGCATTTTGAGGATCTTTCTGTCTTGGAGAGAGAGGTATGTGAGCTTTTATCTGGGTTCGCTGCTCCTCTGAGTACTTTGGAGCTACTCAAACGCGAGTATAACCCCGAGGACCTTGATAGCTATATCGGTATTTTTTCCTTTCTGTCCTGGTTTTTCATTCATTTAACGAGGATAAGAAAAAGAAATTGGCAGACCTTCTGGCCAAACAAAGGGCGACTGCCGCTGGGACGAGTCTCTTGGTACCCTTGGCTCCTTCTTCATCAACTATCCCGACCATTTAGCCGATGAATCTGGCCCCTGCTGCTAGAGAACTCAGGGGGTTCTGGCGGTTGAATCAGACGATAAGGACACTTGCACTGGCTTAGTCCATAAGTGATCGAGGGTAGGTGCATCTACGATGCCCTCAGCTTCTGCTTCGGCTGGTGCTCTAAACTTCGTAGATCAACCTCTGAGTGCATCCTCCCCCTTCCCTGCTGTCTTGGGTGGTAGGGCAGGGAGTGCTACTAGGAGTCAAGGGACTGAATCCCCGATACCCCTTCCACCGTTGTTTAGACAGGCGTTTGGTTATTCCCGAAGTGGCGGGCTAGTAGGTCTGGACAATGATCTCCTCCGGGACCACATGGCTGAGTTCCTTGGGGGACTCGCGCTGGCTTCCGATCAGGCTCTTCCCAGGGCTCAAGCTTCCAGTGACCTTGAGGAAGAACTGGCGAAGGTGAAGGAGGATTTTGCTACCAGGGAACAGGTTTTTTCCAATCGTGAGACTGCTTTGTACTTGGAGGTGGCCAACCTTCGTCAGATTGAGAAGGACGTCAAGAAGGCCCTTCGATACAAGAGCATGGAAGTAGTTGATCTGGGCGATCAGTTGATTGAGCTAAAAGGGAAGATGGTCGTCCTGGAGGATAGGAGCACACAGCGCGAAGTCCTTCTAGGGAAGGTCAAAGGAGAGTTAGCCGAACTGAAGGGTGAGCTGGCCGAGAAATCTGAGTCTTTCAAGAGGGCTGAAGAGGAACTCCTGAATGATGCTGTTGCGGCCTACGATGAAGGGTTTCAGGATGTTGTCGCTCAATTCACTTGCGCGTACCCTGAAACAGATCCTTCCCTTTTCCATGAATCTAAACACGTTGTGAACGGCCAAATCGTACCACGAGAATGACTTCTCCTTGTAACCCTTATCTTTATAATTATGTCTTTGGATGGATGAACACGTAGTCCTTTACGTTATCATTTGCTTTGCTTGGCTATTTGTCTGTGTTTGGCTACCTTGCGAGGGTGGCTACTTCTTTAATCTTTTGTCTTCGCTGTATAGAACTTGGAATCATGCCTTTTCTCGTGGGAGAGTTTTTAATCATGGGAGATTAAATTGCTTCTCTCCGAACGTTGTTCTATGGAAGAGGGCTCTTTTCGGTCGTTCCTGTGGCGCACTTTTCTCCCTCTAAACGGTCTTTCGCCCTGCAAGCTTTTCGGGAGGTCCTTACTGCCCCTGACTTGTTTGTGCCTTTCTTCGAAGAAAAGGTCTCCATTCCGTTCTCGAACGGGTGATCCTTTGTAAGAGGGAGATTCCCTCGGGGAACCTTATTATTTCCGTTCTTGGTTATCACCACAACGGGAGATTTTTACTTTATTCCTGCGAACCATACTATTCTCGAACTTGGTGAATTTACGTAGGAGGGAGGTCCGTTTGGGGAACCATATTACTTCCGCTCTTTACCTTATCACTACAAGGGAGAGGTTCATATTTTGCTGCGAACCATACTATTCTCAGACTTGGTGAACTTACATTAGAGGGAGGTCCGCTTGGGGAACCATATTACTTCTGTTCTGTACCTTATCACTACAAGGGAGAGGTTCTTTTTTTGCTGCGAACCATACTATTCTCGGACTTGGTGAACTTACGTAAGAGGGAGGTCCACTTGAGGAACCATATTACTTCCGCTCTTTACCTTATCACTACAAGGGAGAGGCTCATTTTTTGCAATGTATTTTAAATGAATAACTTTTATTCGGGTGACCTCGCTAAAAAACCCTTTTGAGGGAAAAAGAGTGTCCCCATAAACGTGTACAAATGTAAAGTTTAACTAAAGTAAAATTTTCAAGTTGGTTGCATTCCAAGTGCGGGGAATTGCACCACCTTCTAACGTCTCGAGCCTATACGCCCCATTTCCGAGGGCCTCCGTTATTCTAAAAGAACCGGTCCACTTGGGGGATAATTTGTTTTCTAACTGGTACGTGTGAGCTTTCCTCATTACCAGGTCGACAACCTGGAATTGCCGCGATCTCAGCTTGGAGCTGTACTTGTAATCCAACCTTCTTTTCAAAGCTTCGGCTTTGATCTTTGCTTTTTCCCTCACTTCGTCCAATAGGTCCAAGTTCACCTTCCTCTCTTCGTTTGATTCTTCCACTACGAAGTTCTGGAAACATGGTGAATTTTCCTGGGTTTCTACTAGGATCATAGCGTCTGAACCATATACCAAATTAAAGGGCGTTTCCTTGGTGGTGGACTGAGTGGTGGTGTGATAGGCCCAGACATTTCTAGGAACTTCTTCTGCCCAGGTCGCTTTGGCTTTGTCCAATCTTCTTTTCAGACCTCTGAGCAGAACATGATTGGCCGACTCGACCTGTCCGTTTGTCTGGGGGTGTTCTACCGATGCAAACACTTACTTTATTCCCAACTCTGCGCATAACTTACCCAACTGCTGGCTTGCGAAATGGGTACAATCAGATACTAATAACTTCGGGATCCCGAATCGGCACACTATATTCTTCCACACAAAGTGTTGAACTTTGTGGGTCGTGATCTGTGCTACCGGTTCCACTTCGTGAAGTACTCTATGGCAACCACAAGACACTTCATCTGTCTTACTGCCAAGGGGAAAGGCCCCAGGATATCGATTCCCCACGTATGGAATGGCCACGGGCTGTATATCGATCTCAACTCTTCTAGGGGTGCGTTGTGCCAATCAGCATGTTGTTGGCACTGCTTGCATCGTTGGGCGTATCTTGTGCAGTCCTCCCTCATGGTTGGCCAGTAATAACCTGCACAGAGGGCTTTCGACGAGAGAGATCGGTCGTCGATGTGCCTACCGCATATTCCTTCATGTAATTCTGCCATGATGCGTGTGCATTGGTCACCGTCCACACATACCAGTATGGGATGGGTGAACCCGTGCCTGAATAACCTTCCATCGATTAGGGTGTACTTACTTCAATTCTTCTTCACTTTTCGGGTTTCTATGGGATCTAGTGGGAGTATTTCGTCGGCCAAATAACACTGGTAAGCTGTTATCCAAGTTTCTCCTCCTTTGACGTGATGAACTTGTGACGTTACCATTCCAACGACCGGGTACCTGCTTATTCTAGGCGTTTTCACCATTTCCTGCGTTAACGATCAGTGACTCCTCTTCATCCCCTCTGACTTGTCCACGTGCTGTATTTTTGCCATTTTGTCTGGGTGTCTTCAGGGTTTCCTGAATCACCGTCCTTTGTCGGCCCCCCTTGCCCGAACTGGCGAGTTTGGCAAGCAAGTCAGCTCAGGCATTTTGCTCCATGGGTACATGGACTAACTCGAACACATCAAACGATTCCTTCAGCACCTGGACATATTCCAAGTATGCGACCATTTGAGGATCTTTAGCTTGGTACTCCCCCGTGACCTGTCCTATAACCAACAAAGAATCACCTTTTGCCAACAATCCTCTCGCCCCCATCTCCTTTGCTAGCAACATTCCTGCGATCAGGGCCTCGTATTCTGCTTGGTTGTTACTGGCTTTGAAAGTGAAACGGAAAGCCTACTCGATTAGCAACCCATCCGGACCTTCCAAGATGACGCCTGCCCCGTTACCTTGTTGCTTTGACGAACCATCTACTGAGAGTACCCACTTGAAATCCGCCCCTTTTTTATGGGTGGCTGCTGAGGATAGCTCTACTACGGAGTCAGCATAGATCTAACCCTTAATAGGGCCCCTAGGTATGTCAAACTCAGAGAGTTCTACCGCCCAGCGTGCCATCCTTCCCGCCACATCCGGTTTCTGTAAGACTTTACGGATGGGAAGGTCTGTCATTATCATGATTGTGAAACTTTGAAAGTAATGATGGAGCCTTCTGGCTGAAAATACTACTGCTAAGGCCACTTTTTCTAGGGCCTGGTATCTTACTTCGGGCCCCTGCAACACCTTACTTACGAAATAAATTGGTCTTTGTACCTGGTTCTGCTCTTGTAACAGGACTGAGCTGATAGCTTTCTCTGTGACCGCGAAATACAAACGGAGCGGGGTTCCTAGCTCGGGTTTGCACAAAACCGGAGGGCTGGCTAGGTACTTTTTCAAATCCTTAAAAGCTTCTTCACATTCGCGAATCCAAACAAACCTGTTGTTCCTTCTCAGGCACTGGAAATAAGGATGACCCTTATCCGCTCCTGCCGACACGAACCTGGACAGAGCAGCCATGCGCCCTGTTAGCTGTTGTACTTCTTTGACCGAGATGGGGCTTCTCATATTTATTATAGCAGCACACTTCTCGGGGTTTGCCTCGATTCCTCGTTCAGTGAGTAGGAAACCTGGGAACTTGCCTGCCTCTACTCCGAACACGCACTTCTCCGGGTTCAATTTTAACATGTACTTTGTTATCGTAGTGAATAACTCCTCCAAGTCGGTCGCGTGTTGTTCCTTTTGTTAGGTAGTCACCACCATGTCATCCACATACGCTTGGACCTTCCGTCCCAATATAGGAGCCAGTACTCTGTCCATCAGTCATTGGTAGGTGTCCCCTGCGTTCTTTAGCCCAAAAGGCATGGCTTTATAGCAATAGCAGGATGATTCGGTCATAAATGTCGTCTTGGACTCATCCTTGGGGTGCATAATGATTTGGTTGTAGCCAGAGAAGGCATCTAGGAAGCTAAGCAACCTGCACCCAGAAGCGCTGTCTACTAGGGCGTCGATGCTGGGCAGGGGGTAAGAATCCTTTGGGCAGGCTTTGTTAAGGTCTGTGAAGTCGACACACATTATCCACTTCCTGTTAGCTTTCTTCACTAACACCACATTGGCTAGCCATTCAGGATACTGGATTTCCCTGATGTGGCCAGCTTTCAACAACTTCGTTGTCTCTTCCCGAATGACCTGTCGCTTCTCTTCGTTAAACTTTCGCCTTCTTTGGCGGACGGGCCAGACGCTAAGGTCCATGGTGAGGCGATGACACAGAAAATCAGGGTCAATTCCAGGCATGTCGGCCGTGGACCATGCGAAGGCGTCGAGATGTCTCGTTATGACTTCAGAGATTCGGTCCCGTAACTCTATGCTCAAGGATTTCCCTAGTTTAAACACCTTCCTCCCGATCTCCCTTTCTTCTACCCCTTCGGCAGGCTCGGGTCAGTTTTCCCGGACGATCTCTTCTCGGGTCATTCCATCTTCCTTTGATGGTCTGGACGTGACGGAGAATATTCCTCCCCTTGTTTTTAGACTGTTTTTGTAACACCTCTTAGCCTTTTCCTGATCAGACTTGATGGTGATTACTGCTCCCTCGAGGGAGGGCAACTTCACTTTCATGTGTCTAGTGGACGGAACCGCCTTCAACCTTTTCAAAGCTGGCCTTCCCAATAGTATGTTGTAAGCAGAGGGGGCATTGATAACAAGGTACCTGATTTTGTTGGTGCGTGAAGACAGGTTGTCCGTGAACGTGGTACTTAGTTCAATGTACCCACGGACCTCTACTTTGTTCCCGGTAAATCTGTACAAACGTCCGGCATAGGGTTTCAGTTGGTCCATGGACAATTGTAGACGATTGAAGGTTGTTAAGAACATGACATCGGTTGAACTCCCTTGATCTACAAGGACGTGGCATACCCTTCTTCCGACGGTGATTAGGGAAATCACCATCGGGTCGTTATCGTGAGGTACGACGCCTTGGAGATCGGCTTCCGTGAAGGTGAGGTCGACATTGGGAGCGAGATCTATCTGTTGTGTTTCTACCGTTGCTTGGGAGGTACATCCCTCTCTTGGGAAAACCCCCGAGATAGTGTTTACCTCTCCATGAATAGGAACCTCGTGCCCCTGATCCGCTCTTGTAGCCACCAATGTCTGATCGTCCGTTTCTTCTAGCAGGTAGTCCTTCAGGAACCCGCTTTTTACCAACTCGTCTAGTTGATGGGTCAGGGACAGTTTCGTATATGGTTGTCATTCGCCTGATGGAATTCACACCAAGCGTTCTTATTGGGCACCATCTTCCTGTCAGTCTTTGCTGGTACCTTCAGCCTTGCCGCTATGTTGGGGATGGTGATTAACTCCTTGAGCTCCACTCAAAAGTTATGCTTTGGGGGAGGATCTCGCCTGGTTCGTGCCCCCCTCGGGGTCCATTCATAGGGCTTCTCTGGTCCCTTCTTCTCTGTTGTTGCTTCACGAACTCTCAGAGGCGGGGTCGGGTGGTCGCCCTTGGCTAGACAGGGGGCACGAGATCCTGTTTTTGTGTTACGCAATCATCTGCGGCAATGTGGGCTAACGCGCGGTGTCGAATCTCTGTGAACGTCCTCGGGTAGACCCTCAGTAGTGATTCGCTGAAGGGTCCTGGTAGCATTCCCTTGGCAAAGTCATGAACTATCATAGCCTCATCGATGGGCTTCAGGCGGACCACTTGAATCGCAAATCTGTTTAGGTAATCCTTCATGGATTCCCCCTGGTACTGTTTGACATCAAAAACGTCGTAGGAGAGTCGGGTGGGGGCTTTGTTTACAAGATATTGTTCCCTGAACAGTGTGGCAAATGGATCAAAACTAGTAATGTGTCCATCGGGGAGGCTGATGAACCACTCCAATGTCGCGCCCGATAGGGTGCTCATCAGCATCTTACAATAGACGACGTCAGATCCGCCGGTGAGCATCATCTGGGTGTGGAATGTTGTAAGGTGGGCCTCCCGATCTTCTGCTCCCGTGAAGGAGACCTTTGGACCTAGAAACGTTGTTGGCAGCGCAACATTCATGATCGCTCGTGAGAACAGCATAGGACGTGCCCTGAGCGGTACTGGTGGTGCACGCTCGTCCGTCGTGCGCTCCCCCACATGTTGTAGGCCTCTTCGTAATTCCTCATTGGCTCGACGCAATTCCGCGTTGTCTGCTTGAGAAGCCGCTACTTCCGCCTGGAGAGTGCGCATTGTATCTAGGACATGTTGTGTGGTCACATTATCCCCTTCAGGGGGTGCCCTTTCCTCAGATCTAGCCGCTGCTCGTCTCGTACTTCTCATGTTGTTTGGTTAAGACTCCTTCCGTGATTGTGAGTGGGACCTTATTTTAACCAGCCCCACGGTGGGCGCCATATGTTCTGTTCGGTTGACTCGCCTCACTGGTAATCTTCTACGACTACTTTGGCCCTTCTATCCTTACTTGAGAATCATGCCTTCTCCACCAAGAAACTTCTCACCTGCAAAGACAAAGGGGCGCCCTAGCGGCCGTTTGCACTCCGACGCTCAAGTCAGTATTAGGGCAAAGAACATCGACTGTATAAAACAGCTTTAGTCTCAAAAGCTGCGTACCTTACTAGGGTTCTTAGCGCCTTTTATATAGGTTGAAACTAGGTTTTACCTCTGTTATGTTACCACTGTCTAGGGTTCCTTCAAAAGTGTCCCTACGCCGCTATTGTGTAATCTTAGTGTATCTGGCGTATGAACTTCCTTTAACTGAAATGCAACAAATCATCAACGTGGCCGCCTAGGTCTCAACTTGGTGCACCTAATCTCCAACACCATCTGTTTCACAGATGCCCTAAGTATCCATGTGCCATGCATGCAACTTCTCTGGAAACCCTAACTCTATTGGGCCCTTACACCTCCTAGGATTACCCACGATGTTGCGCCTTCATGCGTCATACATCCCACATGCATGGGTCCCTCGTGCCTCAAGCTTCCCATACATCTCTTTGTCTTTAATTGTTATCTTAACGAATTTCTAGGGGTTCACCTTATGGGGCTTCCATTTCATCCTGACGGCCGATGTCCGATCTTCTCCCCCTAGATGAGGTTCGTCATCGATCTCCGACATCAGGCTTAGGGTAGCAAACCCAAAGACTAACCAACCCCCTTGTAAGTGCGTTTGGGGCCCACCTTAAGTGACCCCCTTTCATTACCATACATCAGTGCGTGATGTCTGAGGTGAGCCTCTGAGTCAATGACCGAGGGCTGGTCGGGACACTTACCTTCCAAAATTGGTAATTGACCCCACAAAATAGTGGTGGCCTGTTTATGGAAGCACCTTCCCCAAAAGGCAACTTGTCAGCTATTTAAAAAGATTTTTCAGAAAAAAAAAAAAAAAAAAAAAAAACAAAAAAAATGAAAAGTTTTCAAAAACCAATCCCTTTAAAAAAAAAAAAA
>Ga0123341_1000849_pt1 | contig 21082 bp, 20 predicted proteins | sample Turbeapinknodule_FD_89959 | JGI IMG/M metagenome (GOLD analysis project Ga0123341, IMG submission 89959) | Root nodule microbial communities of legume samples collected from Mexico - Turtle bean Mexico pink nodule | ecosystem: Host-associated > Plants > Roots > Nodule | place: Mexico: Nepantla...
AGTTATATTCTATGTTATATATATATTGATTTTTTTAATTAGTTTACCAAACATTTTCAATCTAATAAACTAACTTATCATATTATATAAATTATAAGTTAAATATTGTGATTTAAGTTAAAAACTAATCAATTACCAGCAAACATACCCTATACCCTATATGTAGTTAAAAGAAACATAATTCTCAAATATATTAATTTTTAGTACTTTTGGGCCCTTTTAAAAATGTTTTTTTTTATATTATTTTATATTCTTGATATAAGAGTTTATCTACTTTTTAAAACAATATAACTTGTTAAAGAAATATGTATATGGTAAATTCCATATTTAGAATATGTCACTTATTTCAATTTGATTGCAATGTAAAGATGATATAAAATTGAAAAGATAATAAAAATTAATTATATATACATTTTTCATATGTTTTTAATTATTTTAAATATGATTTAAATTAAGAGATGATAAGTGAGGACTGCCATACAAACTCGACTAGGATAACTTATGGGATATTAGTACCTTGATAATTTATATAATAACTTCATATTCATTATTTTATATTTTATTTTTTATAATAAAAATTAATTAAATTTTAATCACCTCTTAATAAGTTTAGGTAGTTTTAATTAAATCATTAAAATTTTTATTATGTAAAGTTCTTAAAATATTTTTTATTATTAAAAAATTATTATGTAAAGTTCTTAAAATATTTTTTTATTTTGTCTAAGTATTCTATCGTTCGATTTTTATTGGCAAAAAGATGACAGTAACTATTGGTTTTGTCTTTTCATATTAAATTGATCAATTCACCGTTTTCTTATCAAATTTCCTCAAATTCGTGGGTCAACTTATTCCATCCTTTTCTAAAAGTAAATTTATATTATTGATACATAAAATTAAACTCTTAACGTTGTTTAATGTTGGTAAATAATATAAAAAGTTAACATAGGACTCATAACCTATTGTATAAATTGTTTTTTTTTACAAAAATGTAAACTCTAATGTTGAATATTTCCCCTTTTAAAAATAATTTCTCATAGTTATTTATTTATGATTTAAAAAAGTTGATTATTATTTTTTGTATTGATAAGATTCTCCATCTTAATAAAGATTAAATGTAAAGATAGAATGAAGGTAGCAATGAAGAGAAGAATTAGGAAGAAAAGAATTAATTTATAGATTTGAAAATTAACCATTATTTTGAGATGAGGTGATGGATGGCTTATATTGAAAAATTCTATTCCCACAACCAAAACAAGACACAATAACTTAAGCACAACCTAAATAACAACATCATAATCTCATTCTTAACTATGTTCCTTTGGGTATCATGACTATGATTTCATATCCTCCATCTAAACAAAAATAGTTATAGCTTTCACAATTTGAAAAAGTTAAATAAACTCTGATCAATAATAACATATCATCACATTCATTCATTCATACCTCCCCCCACAGAAACATTTTGGAGTTCAAACAAAATGCAGAGGAATCCTCATGCATCCAAACGTAGCGTGTTACCGCATATAACACCGAGACTAAGGGACCGCTACGTTCTGGGGAAGAAGCTGGGACAAGGCCAATTTGGGACCACTTATCTGTGCACGCACAAGACCACGGGGAAGCTCTTGGCATGCAAATCAATCCCCAAGAGAAAGCTTCTCTGTCAGGAGGATTATGATGACGTGTGGAGGGAGATTAAGATCATGCACCATTTGTCGGAGCATCCCAACGTTGTTCGGATAAAGGCCACGTACGAGGATTCTGTGTTCGTGCACCTTGTGATGGAGCTGTGTGCCGGGGGTGAGCTTTTTGACAGGATCATTCAGAAGGGGCATTACAGCGAGAAAGAGGCTGCAAAGTTGATAAAGACCATTGTTGGGGTGGTGGAGGGGTGCCACTCTCTTGGGGTCATGCATAGGGATCTCAAGCCTGAGAATTTCTTGTTTGACACCCCTGGTGAAGATGCCAAGATGATGGCCACAGATTTTGGCCTCTCTGTCTTCTACAAGCCAGGTTCCTTTCGTCTCTTCTCTATTCTCTAATCACAATTCAAATTTCACGTCTGTAATCTATTTTAACCTTTATAGTAATTTTTTATCATACAAGATTATTAAGGTGGAACTTCAAATGTGAATGTAGATCAACCACAAAAGCACCTGCATATAAGTTGTCTATTACACAATATTATTGAGATAAAACTCCAATCGTGAATGTAGAACGCCTCAAAAGCACCTGCATATATGTTTTGTCTATTTTGTAATGCATATACATGTCTCAGGTGATTTTTCCAATGCTTATGATATATGGTATGTCTACAAATTTTATTAATTATGAACAAGTGTTTTAACTTGTGGTCATGATTTCATCGAGATTTTTGATGTTGTAGGAAATTGCAGATAAATGTAGCTTCTGCAAAATTGCAGTTACATGTTCCAAATACCTTGGACTTTTTATATAAAACCTTGTTATTATATGCTTGGATAGAGGAGCTCATTACAAAGAATCTTCGATTCCATGGTTCCCTTTTGGATAGAAACATGTATAGTTTGGGCCAAGGGGTTCAGTGCTTGAATCGAATACCTATATTCTGCATCAGATGCAATTTTGTTCTATTTTTCATGACGTTGAACATATACTTTTTTCCTTTACGTATTAGTCAGTACCTAAAAGAAAGCAATATATGTATTTACTGCATGTACGACTCACCATTCCTTTTCTTGTTTCTCCTCAGGACAAGCCTTTCATGATGTTGTGGGAAGTCCCTACTATGTTGCCCCTGAGGTGTTGTGCAAGCAATATGGACCAGAAGTGGACGTATGGAGCGCTGGTGTTATCCTATACATCTTACTGAGTGGGGTGCCACCTTTCTGGGCTGGTAACGATTCTAATGTTTATTGTATATTTCTTGGACTCACAGTTGTGAAGATTTTTCTCTCTGTATACTATTTAGTCATCTAGTTGTTACCCTTTTTGTGCCTGAGTTGCTTTCACTTTTTGTTTGTATTACCTTCAGAAAGTGAAGCAGGAATTTTCAGACAGATTATAAACGGAGAGCTTGATTTTGTTTCTGAGCCGTGGCCAAGTATCTCAGAAAATGCTAAAGAATTGGTAAAACAGATGCTAGAAAGGGACCCTAAGAAAAGAATTTCCGCTCATGAAGTTTTATGTGAGTTCCTTGAGTACTAGTCGTCACTGGATTTTCATGTGCTGTTGGTGTATGCCATATCATTATATTACCAAAGCTTTGTAGCAGATTTAACTACTATGGAGTCTTGTATAATCAGGTAACCCTTGGATTGTTGATGATATTGCACCTGACAAACCTCTGGACTCTGCTGTTTTGACACGCCTAAAGCATTTCTCAGCAATGAATAAACTTAAGAAGATGGCATTACGGGTAGGTTTGGTTATCACTATACGCCTTACCCTTTTCTGTTTGATTTCATCAATGATATTAATTTTTTTCTTAATATTTTTTGTTTACTTGTTGAATGGGATAAGTTCATAACTTGTGTATGGCTTAAAAGTAGCATTTGCCTTTTAATACTTATGAACTTGTTAATCATTTCCACATAATAATTTGTTATGAATTTCTATGAGCCAATACTTTGTATATAGGATTGTAGATCTTAGAATGCTTTTGTGATGTCATAAATACAAGGGTTGTGATGATGATGAATGTATATTACATAAGAAAATAGGGGTAGCTAAATACAGATGTGATGTCAGTTAGTTATTTATTTAAAATTATGTATACAGAATTGCCAGTTTCTATGAATTCATTTCTTTCATATTAGAGCTTTCTCGATTTTGATGGATATTTTTATCATTTGTTAGATTTCGGCCTGTTCCAGTTAAGGATGATTAAATCACTTTTATATTTTCTTTATTTCAAAATATCAATTCATATCAAACCCTAAACCCATTCAAATATTCTTTTCAGGTCATAGCTGAAAGACTTTCAGAGGAAGAAATAGGTGGATTGAAAGAGTTATTTAAAATGATTGACACAGACAACAGTGGGACAATAACTTTTGAGGAGCTCAAGGAGGGTTTGAAAAGTGTGGGCTCTAATCTCATGGAATCTGAAATCAAATCCCTTATGGAAGCGGTAGGTAGATTATTATTATTATTATCAGAGAATGTAATAGAATGGTGTTTAATGTTATTTCAAATAAGTTCATAGAATTTCTGCTTCTAATGTGTATTTTGAGTTGTGTGATCATTAATTGCCTTCTCTTATGAACTTTGGCAGGCTGATATAGACAACAGTGGAACTATAGATTATGGTGAATTTCTTGCTGCTACACTGCACTTGAATAAGATGGAAAGAGAGGAGAATTTGCTTGCTGCTTTTTCCTATTTTGATAAAGATGGTAGTGGTTACATCACCTTTGATGAGCTTCAGCAGGCTAGCAAGGACTTTGGCCTTGGTGATGTACCTCTGGATGAGATGATCAAAGAGATTGATCAAGACAATGTAAGTTCCTGTAATTGTGTTTGCGGTATTTTTAGTACTTGCTGATGTGATTGTTTGTTGTCACTGTTTAGTTTCACTAACACTTGTTGATTCCATTTTTAGTTTTCCCAATAAAATTGATGATATTACGTGAACTCATCATCTCTAAAATTAATGAAATAAGTTTTTGCCTTGATTCTTTTAGAAGCCAGCCATCATCATTACAGATCTGGGATGCTTTTGGAAAGTTTAGGCAGAATGGAATTTTAGTTTATAGAAAATTTGATCTTGGAGATTTAAAATTTACTCATCACAGGAATAAAAACCCATCATCATGTCATGTGTTGGGTTGTTAATTGTGATTTGGGTTCCATGTTAAGTAATTGTGCAATTTTTTAGGATGTTACTACGAAATAAAATTTTACTTACCTCATGCACAATTCTCCATGGCTGAACTTAACAAGGTAAAGAAAAAAGGTGATCTAAGTCCTATTTCAGAAAAGTTGCCTTCTTACACTGTCTGCACAATTTATTCGATATTCAATAGTTCTGTTTTCTTTATATTTTTTCTTTTCTCTGCTTTCTCATGCAAGGAATGGGTACTACTATACTATGGAACTAGTTGACTCTACATGAAGTTGGAAGTGATATATTCTTTAATTATAGCTTCAATGTAATTTTCACTACTATTCTACTAGATGATAAAATTTTGGATGCTTCAAGTGGGAAATGATTCTCTGCCTAAAGAACTTCCCATGCTGCATCAGAATTTTTTTGCTGTGGGGTGTAATAATCAGCAAAAGAGTAATTTACTTACAGTACATGATCTGATAAAGAAAGTAAATAGCTACGGCTGTCTGAAGTCAGATCTTTGTTTCATTTGTAACTCTTGGCTTGGCTTGAGTTGTCTGTTGTGAGTCAGAAAGACTGCTTGAGCATTTTATATGTGATCACCACACATTACTTTTATTTTAGTTCTGAGGATCATCCTGTAGAGTTATCCTTTCTTGTCATGTACTTCTGTGAGTACTTCTCAATGCCAACTTCTCAATATTTTAGAGGTATTCAACTATGTTTATGTTGGAGACCTCACATCGAACATTTCACAGTATATATTATATATTGAACATTTCATAGTATATAAGTGAACACAAACTTCATCTTGTAAACTGGTTTGTTGAGATTGAGTTAGGCTTAAAGTTCACTTCTTAATATCTTTGTTGACAATGTTTGTTTGAAATTATTTGAGAGCTTTCTTAGGTACTTTGAGGCCTTTTTTTCTTCTGAACTTGTGTTTAGGTCCTAATTACGTACCTTTGTATTTCAGGATGGTAGAATTGATTATGCAGAGTTTGCAGCAATGATGAAAAAGGGTGGTCCGGATGTTGGTAGATGCATGAGCATGAAAAGCAATTTGCACTTCAATATTGCAGAAGCATTTGGAATGAAAGACTCCTCCTCTTGATATGCTACCTGATGTTTTTTGTACAGTTAGGAGCAATGATGGTAGAAGAAAAATGATAGTAAAATTTTCCAACCGCATGGTTATAATCTGTTTTGTATTGGAACTTTGTTTACCTTCTGGAGCAATGGCTTATCACTTGATTTCTTTAGAACATTCGTGAAGTTGAATATGTTGACCATATATTTATATATAATGAAAATTTGTTTGAATGGTTTGCTTTCGCCCAAGAGAAAATGTGATGATGCTATTATTTGTGGAGTAAGGCAGAAAAGTATAGAGAAAAGAATGAAGGAAAATTGGTAAACAACTATGGTTTAAGGTTGGTAATTTGTGACACTAGAGATAACAATGGATTAGGAATATATAAGTCATAGTTTTTGTAACCATCCCAAGATAATTTTAGGAGTAAGTGTATGTCTAATTTTATAATAAAAATAAAATGTCTATTTAGATTATTTTTTCTAAACATGAAAAATTATTAGTATCCCTTCTCAATACAATTAATGTCTTATTTGGAAGAATGAAAATAGAAAGAAGACAACATAAATGGTTTGGTTAAATGGAAATAAAGTAAGTGAAATTTTGATATTAAAAAGAGAAAACTAACCTTTTAACAACTTAATGTATTGATATTTTAGTTATATATATAACTTAAAATACTAATATATAATGTTTTATTATTAAAATGAGTGGTTAAGTGAGTTTTTATTTTGGAAGTTTTAAAAGTATAATTTTTTAAAATACAATAAGATCTACTATATTTTTAATTTTTTTTCTCCAATCAAATATTCTTAGTTTCTCATTTTTTTCCCCGTCTATTTTCGTTCATTCACCCTTTTCTAATTTCATACGTTCTGTTTATTTTTCTTCTATGAAACGAAATCTCAAAATTAGCTGTGATGAGATTACTTAACTTTCTGAAAAGAAATCCCACATTAATTTTATAAACTTTAAATAAGTTCACTCAAAATTAGAATAAAAAAAGTATTAATTAAAATTACTGATACAAATAAAAAAAATTGAGTTAAAAAAGTGCCATGAAAATAAGGTTATTCTCTAAAATATTAAATAAAATTACTTAATTTTTGCTAACAGAGTATGAATATGAATATGCTTTTCTTGGACGTAGCAATTGTGTTTGCAAAATGGTGCGAACGATTATATTTATTTAATTAGAGTGTATTAACGATGAATATAGGTTCGAAAACGGTGATTGCTGCATATAAAAGTTTTAGAATTGATTTTGGTTTTCGACCTTATTCAAAGAACAGTAATTATAGGGTAGACAGTTGTTACAAGACACTAAAAATGTGGCATGGTGATCGTGGGAAATCAGTTGCTACTAGGAGCATGTACGAAGGAGTGTTGGAGATTGTCGGAGAGTGGCAAAATGTCGAAAGATTGGAGCGCATCAAAGAGCAAAAACGTGTTGCCGCACGAGACCCCGGACCTGAAGGAGCACTACGTTGTGGGGCAGAAGGTGCTGGGAAAAGGGCACTTGGCCACCACCTACCTCTGCACCCACAAGGAGACAAGGAAGAGTTACGCCTGCAAAACCATCCCAAAGGCCAAGCTCTTGTGCCAAGAGGAGTGTGATGATGTGTGGAGGGAGATTCAGATCATGCACCATTTGTCGGAGCAACCCAATGTGGCAAGGATACAGGGAATCTATGAGGACAAGTTTGCGGTGCACCTTGTGATGGAGCTGTGTCGTGGGGGTGAGCTTTTCTATAGGATCACTCAGAAGGGGCATTACAGCGAACGTGAGGCTGCCAAGTTGATGAAGACCATTGTTGGGGTGGTCGAAGGGTGCCACGCTCTTGGGGTCATCCATAGGGATCTTAAACCTGAAAATTTCTTGTTTGATACCCCTGCCAGTAAGGCCACCCTCAAGGTCATCGATTTTGGCTTCTCTGTCTTCTTTAAACCAGGTTCTATTCATCTCTTATATTCAATTCAATTTTATAATGCGTCCATTTTTGCCTATGAATTTGTCTATGAAACTCATCAAATTACCTCCCATGGAAGTAAATATGTGTAGTGTAACAGGTCCACACATTATTACTGTGAATCAACTTCAACACATTTGTTGTCTTTGCCTTGGGTTTAGCTGCGTGCTTACCCTTGACATGGATATAAAAAATAGAGAAATCTTAAATGCGCAATTTAATGAACCTCTCAGTCTAGGATTTAGAAATGTTCCCCAAATGTCTATGTCTAATTTACAAAACAATGATGCATGGTTGTGGTAAACATAATAACAACCACAAAGGATTAATGTAAACTTTAGAATCACAAACAATGGAGTTTTGCCCAATGCCGTGCATTAAAGTCTATCTAATAAGGCAATAATTTCATATTTAGAGAAAAATATGGTGAGTACTAAGTGAAAGTACAAGATATCATAATTCACTGTCATCATATAGTAATGTAATTAAAACAATATCCATCATGCAATTAGAACAATATAATGATTATTGTGGATCTATGACTCAAAATTAGATCATCTGGTGAACCAATGGTCTTGTACATACATTCTTTTGAGTTAGTTTTCTGTTATAACTTGATCTATCTTGTAACTGTTGTGTGCTCTGTATGAAAGAGTGTTAAAAGTAAGCAACTTAATGATTACCTTGCTTAATTCTGAATTACTTGCAGACGGTGCTTTCATTTCTAACTTTGTGTTTGTTCTTTATTTTGTTTTCAATGGGTGTAATTTGCTTTACCTATTTGCCCGTTTTTTCATTGTTATTGGGCATAATTTGACACTTGGTGCAAAACCATTATTTTCATAGTTAATATTATTTAATTAAGTAATTCTAATCCATAAATTTCTGACACACGTTATATTCACTTTATTTTATTTTTCTTGATGTTATACAAGTTTTCCTTGGTCATTTAACCATCACCCTATTTAGTAATTGTGTATGATTTTTGTCATACAAGCTACTACCAAACACACTCTTACCTTTGCCCTTTTCTTGTTTCTTCTCAGGACAAACCTTTAGTGATATAGTAGGAACTTGCTACTATATGGCCCCAGAGGTGTTGTGCAAACAATCTGGACCAGAAGTGGACGTTTGGAGTGCTGGTGTTATTCTGTACATCTTACTGAGAGGGCTCCCACCTTTCTGGGCAAGTAATGATCCTAATATGTACTGTAATTCTCTTCGACTAACAACTAAACTTTTTCTTTGTAAATTATTTGATCACATTCTCGTTTTCTTCTTTGTGCCTGAGTTGCATTCAATTTTTTTACTATTTTCAGAATCCGAATCAGGAGTCTACAAACAGATTTTGCATGAAGAGGTTGATTTTGCATCTAATCCGTGGCCAAGTATATCAGGAAGTGCTAAAGATTTGATAAAACAGATGTTGGATAAAGACCCTAAGAAAAGAATTTCTGCTCATGAAGTCTTGTGTGAGTTTCTTGAATGCTAGTAATAACTGAATTTTCACGTGCTATAGGTGTATGGCAGCTCATTACAATGTCATAGCTTAGTAGAAGATCTAACAAGTACGGAGTCTTATACACTCAGGTCACCCTTGGATTGTTGATGATAGTGTTGCCCCGGACAAACCTCTGGATCCTGCTGTTTTGACACGCCTAAAGCATTTCTCAACAATGAATAAACTGAAGAAGATGGCATTACGTGTATGTTTAGTATCATTGTATGCCTTACCTTTTTTTTTGTTTGATTTAAAAAAATGATATTAATTTTGTCTTGAGATTTATATTAAAAATTTGTCAAATTAGATAACCTCTCATAACTTATTGTTGCAAATTCAATCCAAAATTCCTGACATTGATACAAGTAGTGGAAAGTCAAGAGGTATATTCCAAGAGGTAGGGGTAGGAATGCATCTTGACTCTTGAAGAATCCCATTATCATAATGAGGTTAGAGGTGAAATAATTAAAGTCTATTGAGTCTTATTTATGGTGGTAGTCATGAAGCTTTGTTTTATAAAGGGATCATATGAAGAAAAAAATATACACTCAATCTAGAGAGAGGGTCACCACCCTACAAGAGAAGGGGCAGGATTTTCTCAAGATTGTCTAGAAAACTAATGCATTGTTATATAATGAAACACTTTTGAGACAATTTGGTGGAAATAGACAAGAGGTGTCGAATCATGTAAATTCATACTTTTCTGTATTTTTCATTTATGGTGTTGTTTTGTGTTTGTCTCATACTTTGATCCTCATTAGGTGTGAGAGGAGTTTTTTCCTATCACTTATATATGACATAAAAGTTGCATGTGCCATTTTTTGGAGGGGTATATCTAAATCTGGACGACATGTCACTTAGTTTTTAGTTTGAAGTTATACAAAAAGTTTCTATGAATCCATTTCGTTCTTATTTCTGCTTTTGTTGGATATTTCTATCCTTGGTAAGATTTCTGTTTGTTCTAGGGTGATGATTAAATTCAGTTCTATGGTCTCTTTGTTAATCATTTCCATTCATTTTGATTTTGGGTCTGTTATAAGGACTTCTAGAAGAGAAAAATATGAAGAAAAAAATGAAATTATTTTCTTTATAGGTTAAAATTAGCTTGTGCATAAGTGAAAAAAAAATGTAGAGAAGCTATATGAGAGAGTTTCTCCAAATTAGCTTGTGCATACAAAAGTCAATTTCATTTTTTTCTTATTTTCTCTCAAGCTTGTCCAAACATAAATAATTTGTATGCTTTATCAGTTTTTTGTATAGTATTGTGTCCATCTAAGTCGTGCACTTATATTTTACATTAAAAAATTCTTCAGGTCATAGTAGAAAGACTTTCAGAAGAGGAAATAGGTGGATTAAAAGAGTTATTTAGAATGATTGACGAAGACAATAGTGGGACAATCACTTTTCAGGAACTCAAAGATGGTTTGAAAAGTGTGGGATGTGATCTCATGGAATCTGAAATTAAATCCCTTATGGAGGCGGTAGGTAAATTATCATTATCATAGAATGCAATACAAACGGAGGTGTTATGTGAAATAGCTTCATATCTTTTTTGCTTCTTTTGTATATGTTGAATTGGGTGATCTTTAACTGGCTTCTCTTGTGCACTTTGGCAGGCTGATATAGACAGCAATGGGACAATAGACTATGGTGAATTTCTCGCAGCTACACTACACTTGAATAAGATGGAAAGAGAAGAAAATTTGGTTGCTGCTTTTTCCTATTTTGATAGAGATGGTAGTGGTTATATAACCATTGATGAGCTTCAACAGGCTTGTAACGACTTCGGTCTTGGTGTTTTGCATCTGGATGAGATGATCAAAGAGATTGATCAAGACAATGTAAGTTCCTCTAAATTCACTAGTATATGCTGATGTGAGTGTTGTCACTTTGCTTAGTTTAACTAAGAACTTCATTGTTGATTTCTTTTTTAGTTTAACAATAAAATTGATGACATCACTGGAACACGTTATCTCTAAAATTAGTGAAAGTGAAATATGTTTCTCCTTTCTTGTTTCTCTTAGAAGTCAACCATCGGGATTAGAGACTTCATAAGGATTCAATATTTAAAGCAACTTTTGCTATTTTTTTCAATTTTGATTTCTACCATTTACGCTTTTATTCTAAAGTTTTTAAATATTGAAAATGTTTTTAGCAATATTGTTATACTCACACAGGGGTAGAAAACAGAGGATGAAAGGAAACAATATTTGTATAGTATTATTGAAAACACCCGTCACGAAAGTTTCTTACAAGAGAAGGAAAGAATATCCACTGATTCAATGAATGCTAATACAGATACTAGAATAGAAAATCCCCAAAGGGCCAAGGAGAGAGAGATAATTTCCAAAATGATTCTACACCCTTCTGGTACCACTGTTGTTCCTTAAAATCCCTTCACCACACGGAATCCTTCAGGGTTTGATTGACTAACTTTTTACGCTCACTTTTTCGATTGACAGTCTTTCTCTTGTCCTCGACCGTATGTGCCACCTGACCAACAATTTCACTATTTTTGTTTTGCCCTCATTTCTCATCTGCCATTTTATCAGTTGACCCTTTTACCCCCATAACATTATCAGCTGACCCTTTACATTTCCTCCGCCATCGAAATCAACCCTGTCCTCGAGGTTGAAATTTGGATAGTCCTTTTGTGATGACATTGATATCCTCCCACGTATTGTTTAATGGATTGAGGTCCTCCCATGAGATGAGGATTTGCTGAACATGTTTGGGTTGGGTGAGTGGACTTTCTACATTTGTGATCCGAGGTAATGGCACATATAATTGCTGATGGTCTCCGTAACATTTCTTCAAGACTGAAACATGGAAAACAGGGTGTATTCTGGCAGTGGGTGGTGGTATCTGTAGCTTATAAACATCTGGGCCAATCCGCTGAATGATAGAAAATGGGTTTAAGTATTGAAGTCTGAGCTTTTTGTTCTTGCGGAGGTGCACTAAGTGTTGTCTTGTCGGTATGGTTGAAGTTTGACAAACACGAAATCACCAACTTGAAAGTCCGCTAGAGTTTTTCTTTTGTCAGCAAACTTCTTCATGTGATTCTGAGCTTTCAATAGATTCTTCTTCAATTGCAATAGAATTTCATTATGTTGGTGCAACAACTCTTGTAAGGATGGAAGGTTAGTGTGATCGAATTGATACTAGGTTATGGTAGGTGGGTCACGGTCGTAGACAACTCATAATGGTGTCATTCCAATGCTGGTTTTGAAGTAACTGTTGTACTATGGTTCTGCCCAAGTTAAGAATTCAGACAATTTTTTTGGATTTTCACCAACAAAACTTCGTAAATACATCTCAAGGCATTTATTGAGAGCCTCGTATTGACCATCACTTTGAGGATGGTAAGCTGAACTCATCGCTAATGTAGTGCCACTGAGTTTAAACAAGTGTTGCCAAAACCTACTAGTGAAAGCTCGATCATGATATGAGACTATGGATTTTGGAAACTCATGGAGCTTTACGATAATCTTGAGGAAAACCTCTGCAACTTGTTTACTTGTATAATCAGTTTTCAGTGGCTAAGTGAACATATTTTGACAATCTGTCAATGACGACCATAATGACTGTACATCCTTGTGAAGGAGGAAGTTCCACAATGAAATCTATAGTCACATCTTCCCATATCTGTGCAGGAATAGGGAGCAGTTGTAACAATCCTTGGGGCAAGACAGTGCTGGATTTGGCTTTCTGGCATGTGAGACAGTGTTGAACATGTCTTTTAACGTCCTTATACATTCTAGGCCAAAAGAATTGAGTTGATATACGAGCAACACCGGCATGGCCGCCTATAGGGGAGTCATGAAATTCATGCAAAACCTATTGAATGAAGTTATCCAGGGGAGGGATAACTAATCGTTTTTTTCCAGTACAACAACTGGTTTTGGATAGAATAATTAGGGTGGGGAGGTTGACTCTAATTACATGCTCATACAATCTCCCTATAAGTATTGTCAGATTCAATTGCAGCGGTTAGCAGGGATATAAAATCCCAAGTAGGCTACGATATAGCTATGCAGAAGGATCTGGAAAGAGCATCAACACCTTTATTCTCTTTGCCTGGTTTTGTACAGTGGCAAAGTCATAGCCAAGGAATTTATGGAGCCATGCTTGTTGTTCTGGTGTTTGGGTAGTTTGGTCCAACAAGCATTTGATGCTCTTTTGGTCAGTTCTAACAATGAACTTGTGGCCCAACAAGTAATGTCTGAATTTGGCAATGGCTGTTGTGATGGCATACATCTCTGCCGATTGCTTTTGCATAGTGGGAGACAGTTTCTTGGAGAGATATGCAATAGGGTGGTGATGTTGGCTTAGGATTGCCCCAATACCACTTTCCGAGGCATCAATTTCAACAATGAAGATTTGTGAGAAGTCTGGGAGTGTCAATACAGAGGCTGCTGTGATCGCCTGCTTCAAATGTTCAAAGGCAGCAGTAGCTACAGGGTCCCAGTGGAAACTAGAAATAGGTTCCACTAGCAGCTTCAAATGTTGAGCAATTCAAGGCTGCAAAAAATTGTCAGAGCTACCAGTATCTAATAATATTGCACAATTACTCCATTAGTACCTATCCCCGTGGATCCTTTTTAAGCATTATATGACAGATGATGTTGCAATTCATTGTCGGGACTGTCCTTATTAGAAGAAATAGGGAATTCTGTGTCAGGTTGTTAATCCTCTAAGTCTGCAGAATAAAGGAGTAAGTAGTGTTTGTTGGGACATCTGTGTATAGGTGTAAACTTGTCGTCACAAGTATAGTACAAGCCTTTTTCTCGGCGTAACATTTCGACTGGGGAGATTCTTCAAATATTGGATAGTCTAACAGGTGGTGGGTTTGGTTGTTGGCTGGGCAAAGGGAGGAGGCCAGACAGGGTAGTAGGTATATGGTGGGAACTGACAGGTTTGTGAAGGGTGAAGCGGAGGTAGTGGTATGATTGTCTTCAAACAATGTGGCTAGGGATACTACTTTTAATAAGGAGTGGGGACTTTCGGATAATACCTCTCTACAAATATCCAGCTTTAACCCACTGATGAAACAATCAGGCAAGGCATCTGCAGTGACTCCAGTGATTCTATTTGCCAGTACTGTGAACTGCGTATAGTATTCAGCAACAAAATTCCTTTGGGTCAATTTAAATAGAATAGAACGTGGGCATTCAAATAGGGAGGGACCAAATTCCACCTCCTAGGCACGAGTGAAACTCTGCCAGGATGGAAATGTGTTGTTCTTCTGCATCATCTGAAACCACGAAACAGCATCTTTCTTGAGGTGGATGGCAGCTATAGTCAAGTGTTGTAAATTTGGTGCTGCATTGTGGTCAAAGAATTGTTCTGCTTGGAATACCCATTGAAACACATTCGACCCATCAAACCTAGGGAAATCCAGTTTGACGTTGCAACCTGGGATGGTGGTGTGCATGAGCTAATCCTGTCTGAATCAGAGTGCGAACCCCAGTAGTGTGCGCATTCGAGATTTCCCGCATAGCAGGTTTCAACTGCTCGAAATGAGACTCATAATCAACATTGCGTTTCTCCACGAATTCTAAAATCTTCTTAACATCATTTCCGAGCTCTTTTAATCACGTATTTTTCTGCCATTGATACTATGAAAGCACCAATGTTATATTCACACACAAGGGTAGAAAAGAGAGGATGAAAGGAATCAATATCTGTATAATATTATTGAAAACACGTGTCACGAAAGTTTCTTACAAGAAAGAAAGAATATCCACTTACTCAGTAAATGCTAATACAGATACTAGAACAGAATGCTAATACAGATTATCCAACTCAGTGAATGCTAATACGAAGGATCCTTTTTCCCTCATAACAAATATCTACTAAATTCTCAGGTTTCTGAAAATAAACCCTTTAAATATCATCACCAACTTTACTTTTATATTAGCTAAGGAGTCATCCTACTCTCATAACAAATATCTACTAAATTCTCAGATTTCTGAAAACGAGCCGTTTAAATATAATCACCAACTTTACTTTTATATTAGCTAAGGAGTCGTCCTGTGGAGGTAGAGTTGATCCTTTTGTATTTCCGTAAGCACTTACATTGTCAAATTCTCAATATTTTTTTGAGCTATTAATCTATATCACTGATATTGAGCAAATTTTAAATGCTAATAACGTTCTGTGCCCTTCCTTCTTAACCTTGGTCTCTCAACTCTTTCATTTTAGCGGTCCCAAATAAGGCTTTTCTTTCTCTGATATTTGAATGAATTTACCTAGGATACCTTCCTCTCTAAAGCACATAAGACATTTTTTTTTTCTAACTTATGTGTCCTTTTTCAGGATGGGAGAATTAATTATGGGGAGTTTACAACAATGATGAGAAGGGGCGAACCAGGTAGAAACAGAACCATGAACAACAATGTTAGCACTTCATTATTGCACGAGTTAGGACTGAAAGACTCATCCTAATATGCTAATTGAAATCTTTAGTACCCTTAGGAAACATGATGATAGAAGAAAAGTCATAGTCAATTTTTCATACAAATGACTATTATCTATTTTATATTGGAACTCTGTATCCGGTGAAGTCAAAGATACTCAACATACATACAAGGTAAATAAAAGGTAAATAGGCTTTATGTGTTTGTGTTGAGCAAAGAGCAAAGAGAAGGGAGATGTGATGCTATTATTTTTCAAGCTAAAAGAAGAAGAAAAGGATACCGAAGTCTACCTACAGAGTCATGTTGCCTTTAAAAATTATGAGTCCAATTCTTATCTCACTGGACTAACCTTAATTGGTTACACAATTTTCCTTATAATAAAACGAGTTCTCTTTTGATGTTATTAGTGTAAAATTTTCATATGTTAATTACTTAAAATAAATCAAACATAATTTTACAATTAGTTATTACAGATCATTTTACCATATGATAATTTATAATTCAGTGATAATTAAAAATCATTTACAAACTTATTCTATTTTAATTAAATTTTGATAAAAATATAGCTTAATTTTAAGCAGAATATATTTATATGATCTACAATTTCTTAGTAAGAATTTTATTATTATTAAAACATTTCTCTATTTTTAAAAATTCTCATTTTCAAAATATTTTTCTTACAATGGTAATTTAGTTTCAGCCTTCCTGTTTCAACCATTTTTTAATGTATTATAAAAGCGATACTTAGTAATGTATTTCCGTACAATGTCTGCACACAAAAATAGACATGAAAGTCACCTAATAATTGTTTTTTGCCTTATACGAGTATTTTTTTATTTTTTTAAATGTTTAAAAATAACAAATTATATGAATGAACCATTTTGAATTAATATACATTATTTTACATGGTTGTATAAATTTCAACTTTCATATCTAAATTTAAGTCCAAGTTTTTTTTAAGATAATTACATTGTTTGTGTTAATATGGTTATTGTTTGTAAGTGCAAGAAGAAATAAGTATTTTATATTGATTTTGATTATTTGTTATATGTGTTAAGTTAACACTCCATTCATTCAAGGGAGTGACTGATGCTTACCTTTAGAGTAAATATTCTAAGGTGTGAAATCATGTTACATGTCAATGTTCAAGTGGTGACATAGTCTCTCATGCGTTGAAACAATGAGATTAGTCATTATTGAACTTGTTGGAATACAACAATTAGTATCCCACAAATATTACAATAATATTCAAGTGTCAAAGAGACAAACCCAATTTCTTCCGTTTGGATTTGTGTAACTAAGAAAGTGTGACACCACTTTAGGGGATAAAGTCTTCCTTAATTTAGGAATCAAAGTTTGCTTAAACAACATATTTTGCACGATGATGATAATTTTAAGGATGTAAATATTAATATACACATATAATTATATATGTGATTAATGTATCGAGATGCATGTAAGATATGCTACCCTTTATGAGTGTGTCACCCCTTATAGGTGTATTACTCTTTTACGGGTGTATAGTAAGAATATTTGGGATGATAGTGTAGCCTTAAGGGATGCAATATTAAACACGTAACTCATTAAGATAATGATATATTTTGTGTAAAGTTAAATGATATTCTTGTATCAAAGCCTTTTATGTTTTCTATCACATAGGTAAGTAATCACTGACATAAGAAACTACGATTAAAGTTGAGATTAAGATTAAATTTCACCAATGGTATTTTCGATAGGTCAAACATTAGTATTTGTTAGGACATGCTTCGTACAAGTATTTTGGAACATGTAGAATGTGAAAACTTACATTGTTTCACCTGAAATATAATTGATATTTTTACAATGTCATATGAATTGATATGATTGTATTTCATGTTAGAATAACACAGAGATAATAGAAAAAAAAAAAAACGTAAAGATAGTTAAATGGTTTTTATTTTTATTTTTAGATATTATGATATGGGAACTTAATATTATAACTACATTTAATACACCATTAATATGTTGAGGTGTCTTTTAAGGACAAAATCGTTACGAAGTTTTTTGAATTTTAGAGTGGACAATATATCTGATGCGGTAATTGGTAATTGATTTTAACAATGTTATCCTAAGTGACTTGATGTCGAAACATTGACGTCATCTATGGAAATGGAAAAGTGGTGCCAAAGACGAATACTCGTTCCCTTAACCCTCAATTGGAGGTTTGTTCTAGTACGTCAGTGTTATCCCAAGTGACTTGATGTCGAAACATTAACATCGTCTATGGAGATGGAAATATTGACTTTCTCCATGAACGACATAAGGAACTTCCAGAAAGAAGAAGATGAATCAGAGGCACAACATTGTGTGGGTGAGAGACACGTGGTAAGGGAAGAATATTTTTGTATATTATTGAGAAAGGAACGTTGCAGCCCTACATCATATATTGACATGGTGTGTGAAAAAGAAAATATTATTGGGCTGAACTAAAGCTTAACTAAAACTTAGGCCCAACAAATCCAAAACATCAAAACCCCCCTCAAGTTGGTGAATGTATATTCAGAACACCAAGCTTGGTAACAAGTTTATGAAAAACTGCATAGTTGAGGGACTTTATAACAATGTCTGCTGGTTGTTCTTGAGAGCTTATGGGAAGAAGATGAAAGAGCCCATGCTGTAATTTCTCTCTTACTACATGGCAGTCAATATCCAAATGCTTGGTTCTCTCATGAAATCCGTTGTTGTGAGCCATATGCCTTGTTGATTGGTTGTCACAAAAGAGGCTTGCAACATTGTTGGCTTTGATGCAGAGATCTTCGAGAAGGTATACAAGCCATTGTATTTCACAACATGTGGTGGCTAGAGCACGATATTCAGCTTCGAAGAATGATCTAGAAATGGTGCTTTGCTTCTTGGTTTTCCATGATATCAAAGAGTCTCCAAGGAAGATGCAAAAACCAGTGGTTGAGCGGCGTGAGGTGATGCAAGAAGCCCAGTCTGGGTCACTAAAACCTTTAAGTTGAATGTCAGTACTTTTAGGAAAGAATATACCTTGTGCTGGAGAGGACTTGATGTATCTTAAAATTCTCTGAACGGCTTGGTAATGAAGCTTTGATGGAGCCTGGACAAACTGACTGAGGAATTGAATAGAGAAGCTAATATCTGGTCTGGTGTTCACAAGATATAATAACCTTCCAATGATTCTTCGGTATAGAGTTATGTTGTGTACTGGCAAACTTTGATCAAAAAGCTTGTCGTTCTTCTGCGCCATAGGAGTGTTTGCAGGTTTAGCACCAAACATACCTGCATCAGTCAAAATATTGAGAACATATTTTCTTTGGCATATATGTATACCCTTACGTGTTCTAGCAATTTCCAGACCCAAGAAAAACTTGATGCCCAAGTCTTTTATTTTGAAAACAAAATTTAAAGAATTTTTTACAATATCTATATCTTTTATATCATTTCCAGCATTCAATATATCATCCACATATATAAGTAAAGCAATAAATGAAGTCTCAGATTTTCTGATGAAAAGAGAATTATCCGCTCTGGATTGAACAAAATTGATGTTGTAAAGAAAGGAACTTAACTTATCATACCATTGTTTGTTGGCCTGTTTCAGACCATACAAAGCTTTGGTTAACTTGCAAACCTGATTACTTTTCACTGTGGTGATACCAGGAGGCAAGCTCATATGAACTTCTTCTTGTAGATCTCCATGCAAAAAGGCATTGTTCACATCTAGCTGTTCTAAGTGCCAATCCATAACAGCAGCTACAACCAAGATGGTGCGTATAGTTGTGAGTCTTGCTACATGTGAGTAGGTGTCCATGTAGTCAATGCCTTCACGTTGTGTGTAGCCTTTTTCTACAAGTCTTGCTTTGTACCGTTCAATTTGACCATCTGCCTTGTGTTTGACTTTATACACCCATTTGCAGCCAATGGGAATCTTGTTGTGAGGAAGATCTACTATATCCCAGATTTTATTTGCTTAAAGTGCTTCTATTTCAGCTCTCATAGCCTCCATCCATTCAGGGTATCATTTTGCCTCCTCATAACATTTTGACTCAGTTTTAGAGGAGATAGACAAAGTATACTTCAGTTGTTTTTCAGATAAACTTTTATAGGACATAACCGAATCAAGAGGATAACGTACCTTGTCTTTGAATTTTTCTTTACATGGTGATATCATGAGCTGATGATGATGGTCTTCAAGAAATGTTGGTGTTCTCCTGGCTCTGGTGGACCGCCTCAATTGTTCTTGTTCTATGGAATTTCCAGCCTCATTTTGTATAGAGAGATCATCATGTATCATGTTTTCCCTTTGTTCAGTTCAGTTTTCTGTCTCCCTCTGTATATGAGCATCATCATATGTAATTCTTCTGAAGTCATCATCTTCTTGTATGACAACTTGATCAACTTTATTATGAAGCTTGCAAAAAGAGGATTCATAGAAAATAACATTCCTAGATATAAAAACTTCTCTAGTTTGAATATCCATAACAACATAACCCTTTGTACCTTGTTTAAAACCAAGAAAAATACACTTACGTGCCTTAGGGTCAAGCTTATGTCTATTATGTTCAAGAGTGGATGCAAAGTAAAGACAACAAAAAACTTTAATATCATAAAGACAAGGTGCAATATTATATAAGAGTTCATAAGGAGATTTGTTATGAATAACAGGGGAAGGAAGGCGATTAATCAGAAAAACAAAATGCAAAACAGCATAACACCAAAAAACTTTGGGTAATCTGAACTGAAATATAAGGCACCGAGTGATATAAAGAATATGTTGATGTTTCCTCTAAACAATGGAGTTTTGTTGAGGGGTTTCATTACAAGAGGTTTGATGAATTATGTCATGCCTTTCATAAAAATCTTTCCAATAGAACTCTTTACCATTGTCAGTTCTAATAATATTTACATTCCTGCTAAACTGATTTTTAACATAAACAACAAAATTTTGTAAAAGCTCTCTAGTTTCACTTTTATTTTTCATTAGATGAACCCAGGTATGTCTGCTAAAATCATCCATAATGGTTAAAAAATATTTATGACCATGCAAAGAAGGAATACCTAGAGGTCCCCATATGTCTATGTGAATGAGATAAAAAAACGTTTTGACTATTTGTTTTGCTAAGAAGAAAAGGCAATTTATGTTGTTTTGCAAGATGACAGGGAGCACAAATATTCTTATCATTGTAATGTATATAAGAATATTGTTTAGCTAAACAATCTAATATTCTATTTGAGGGATGACCCATCCTACAATGCCAAACATCCAAATTATTTACAGTATCAAAA
>Ga0123341_1000852_pt1 | contig 21063 bp, 9 predicted proteins | sample Turbeapinknodule_FD_89959 | JGI IMG/M metagenome (GOLD analysis project Ga0123341, IMG submission 89959) | Root nodule microbial communities of legume samples collected from Mexico - Turtle bean Mexico pink nodule | ecosystem: Host-associated > Plants > Roots > Nodule | place: Mexico: Nepantla...
ATATTCCGGATAAAAATATCCGTAAGTCAAAACAAACTTACGGATAAAAATATCCGGACCCCAAACTCCCTTACGGATAAAAATATCTGCACCTCTCAAAAGTCACTTGCGGATAAAAATATCTGCAACTCTCACTCACTTATGGAAAAAAATATCCGGAAGCATGACGTACCTTCGAATCTGGTGCTCTGCCTGCGATAATGGAGGTCACGGTGCCTGCGATAATGGAGGTCACAGTGGATCCGGAAGCATGACGTACCTTCGAATTTGCTTGAAAGAAACTTTAGGCTCATGTTTTGCTTGAAAGAAATGACTTCATATCTACGTTACAAAGAAAACATAAGGAAAAACAATAAATGTTGATTATCATATTCAGTTGCTTCCCCTGAGCTTGAGCTCTCAATGATCCATGCTTTCATGCCAACTTTTTATCTTTACTTCTATCCTCCTTTTTAACTAGCATCAAACGGGGTGGACCAATTTATCAATCAACATCCTCCATATCTTCATCGTCTAATGATAACAACATTGGAGCAAACGAGGTTGTTGGCAGCAAAAACTTGGTGTAGGTATAATTGACCCTAAAAAAGGGGGTTGAAAATTCAAACAAACTATCTAGTAAATTGTTTAACTTATCATCTAACCAATTGTCTAGTAGAAATGTTTTGGGAAAACCATCTAACAGATTGGTCTAACAAAAAGAATAAAGTAAACAACAAAACATGAGCAACAACAAGCGTAACAATAGGTCAAACACAATCATTTATCTTGGTTCACCCAAATTCGGTTTACATCCAGTTCCCTTAAGCATATGCTTAAGAGTTTCCAGTAATCAACACACTTCGTTTCAACGAGTATTTGAAACCTTTCCATGTAACAACAAGTACTTTCACCTCTCCAAGTTACACCTTTTTAACCTCCCTTAAGATTAAGAACTCTTAAGAAAACAAAGAACACTCTCAAAGAGAGCACACAAAAAGCTAACAAGGATATCACTTCATAGTGTGAAGAATTACAATGATTTAGCACACAATCCAAAAGATTAAACACTTTAATAGCTTGATTAGACGCTTACTATAATTATTGTAATTTCAACAATATCACTTGAACATCTTGAATTGCTTGGCTTGCCCCCTCCTTCTATTTTTCATCTTCAATCCCTTTATTTAGCTTTTGGATAAGTTTGGATTGGTTAAGTTTATATTTTGTAATATTTTCATGTCTTCATACTTTTGGTGATAAATGCTCAAAATAAAAACTTAAATTTGCAATCTTTCAAAGAAAAATTTGCTTCGAATTTGTTTAAGAAACTATTTTGAAACTATTTGTAATATGGGTTACCAAAAACAAATTAATACATAATCAAAAAATCTTTTCATTTCAAATAATATGTGATGTAAAAATTAGAATACTTGCAACATTTAAAATAATTTTTAATTAAAAATGTGCTTAAAGTATCATAACATGTTGAAGGAGCTTGTTTGAGTCCATACAAAATTTTGTTCAATTTTAAAACTTGATATGGAAAAGTATAACTTTCAAGAAGTTGTTCTATATAGACTTATTTCTTGATGAAACTATTTAAGAAAACACTTTTAACATCCATCTGATATAACTTTATTTTACTGAATAGAACAAATAACAATAAGATTCATATAGCCTCTAGTTGAGCTACAAGAGCAAACAGTTTTAATATAGTCTATACCTTCCTATTGTAAGTGTCATTTGACTATTAGTCTAGCATTATTTCTTACGACCTTATCTTGTTCATCTAACTTGTTCTTTAACACACACTTAGCTCTCATGATAGCTTTGTTCTTAAGGGTTTTGAGTCTAATCTTTTACCTTACATCTCGTAGAAACTCCTTCCTCATTATTTCCTATGTTAGCATCGACATGAATAGTAAAATTGAATTCCTGCTAGACAATTATCTTTCTTCTAGTAATGGACCACACAGATGGCCTCCTGTACTCATCTAAAATTTATTGTTTTACCAATTAATACAAGCCACTAGACTTTTCATTCACAATCTCACAATCATTTTAAATCAGTACAAATCAATCCTCCACACCTTACGTGACCAATACAAAATGTAATATTTAGGGTAGAATAGGAGCTTTGAATATCTTCATTTTTATTTTGAATGTTTTAGGCAAAAAAAAATGTATATTTATGGTATTTTGATTATGGGTAAGTGTTGAAAAAAAATATTCTTCTTTAAAGAGTTAAAGTGTTCGAAAATCCATATTTGTATCATTACTATTATGGGTAAGGATAATTTTGAAATTATTTGAAAAAGGGTGTGCAAAGTTTTTCTTGAGGAAGGAAAAAACTATCTAAGCCAGGAAAAAAACTACCTAGGGAGAAACTCCAGATGTGATGTGTAAAGTCTTTTTTTTCTGCATAATGTTGCAACTTTTGGATCTTAGCGAGAAGACGCCAACACACTGTATTATCATATTCCATTGATATAATAAAAGACAATGAATTGCTTGCCAAAATTTACACCAATCCAAGATATTTCAGTTCTCTGTCTTTTGTGAGTCTGAAACAGTGAACCATCCTTGTATTCAAAGTTTTGCTTCCTGTCACTGAAAACATAAAATTGAAGTTCTACTTGGTAATTTCAATCTCCATATTTTCGTGCTGCGAGTTTTTGGTTCTGATCTTGTACTCAATGATGGGTCAACTGTTATGGTGTTTTCTTTAGTTGGTGGTTCTTGTCTGTGAAAGATTTTCATTGGGTTGTTCATAACATAACTTGTTTAAGGAATCAATAGGCACAGGTTGTCATTGTTGGAGACTAATTATATGACAAGCTAAAATCTTTTCATTTTCTACATGTAATTAGCCTTCGTCTGGCTTGCAGGTGTTCTTGAGTTGATAGCATGGAGCCAAAGTGTGCGATTAAGAAGGATGTCACTGAAGTAGAGCTATTTCTCTGTCCTCCTTTTACTTTCAAACTGATTTATTCTACTCCACCATGTTTGTGGTATTTTCTTTTCCTTTTACATTTTGTTGAAAATTATGAAGTATTTTTTCTGTTCATTGTGCAGTTGATAGGGAATACCCCAATGGTGTATCTGAACAACATTGCGGAAGGATGTGTGGCCCGCATTGCTGCTAAACTGGAGTACATGCAAGCCTGCTGCAGTGTCAAAGATAGGCATGGAATCCCTTGATTTCACAAACTAGAGCTATTTGGATCTGTAAGGTTTTAAGATTTATCTTTGAGGTTTTGTGAATGATAATCTTCTTTTTCTCACTCAGGATTGCATTGAGCATGATTGAGGATGCTGAGAACAAAGGTCTTATTACCCCTGGAAAGGTTAGCTGTGTTAAAGTTCATTTACATATCTGGATTCTGGTGAGGAGATTCTTTGGACAAAACAGGGCATGTGACAAAACAGACATGCACTTCTAAACATGGCTTTTATTTGGACAAAATTTTGTGTTGCCTCGGGCATGTGACAAAACAGACATGCACTTCTAAACATGGCTTTTATTTGGACAAAATTGTTTTTTCCAATCACTAAGGGCGTTTTTGATTTCCATTTTAAAAAATGGTTTAGTTTTCGAAGTCCTGCTACCAGAGAGTAGAATGTGGAATTGAGAGAGTTGAACAAGATGAAAATTGAAGATAAGAAAAAAAAGCAAAACATCTCTAGGCTGTTCCGTGTTTTGAAAATATTTCTTAAAACTTAAATAAGATTTGGGAAAGAAACTGATTGCTGAGTAGTGTATAATTGGTTTAGAAAACAGTTTTTAAAACCAAGAGTGAGAAAGGAATCAAACAAGTTCTAAATGTTCTTCTACTTTGGCCTGTAGTAATATTATTTTTGAGTTTTGGGCAACAATGTTTTTCAAATCATAGTAAGGAAACATGGTTTATTGAGATTGTCCAATATTGCTGCTTATAATGCTGAAGAATTGGCCCTTTCCACACTCCTCAGACAGTTATTATGTTGTTTGTATTGTTGAAGATACTGAATTTAGTATTTTTTTACTGATGGTTGAAAAGACTGTCCTGATCGAGTATACAAGTGGTAACACGGGCATAGGATTGGCATTCATAGCAGCATTGCGGGGCTATAAACTTCAGGTGGCTATGCCATCTTATGTGAGTCTTGAGAGAAGAATTATACTGCGAGCCTTTGGAGCTGAGGTATATCTTACAGACCCAGACAAAGGAATTGCTGGGATAATTGAGAAGGCAGAAGAACTACTAGCCAAGGCGGCTGATGGTGGTTATATTTTCAAACAATTTGAAAATCCTGCCAATCCAAATGTATTCTCATTATTCACTACACATTTCTAGTTTGGTGGTTGCCTTGTATTAAGAAAAATTGCAACTGATTAATTTGCCATTGTTGTAGATTCATTATGAGACAACGGGCCCAGAGATCTGGAGAGACTCAGGAGAGAAAGTTGATGCTTTGGTTGCAGGGATAGGAACTGGTGGAACAATAGCAGGTGCTGGAAAATTCCTCAAGGAGAAAAACCCAGACATCAAGGTAGATTTTTTTATAGAGCATACTTTGCTGGCAGTGATCATGTGATGTGACAAGTTTTCTTATACTAACTTTATAATTTCTTCTTCGTTCCCCCCAGCTGTATGGTGTGGAACCGTCTGAAAGTGCAGTTTTGAATGGAGGAAAGCCAGGTGATTTTACCATCTTTCACCACTTTATTTGATCTGCCTATTCCAAACTGCTTTGGTGAGTCTGCTGTACTGCAGAAAGTCTGTCTCATCTAAAGTGATTTTGCTATAATTTAGCCTCACACTCACATCCAACAACTTCCTTTGTCTACCCTCTCTAATCTCTCTTATATATGTTATTTGGCCCTGCACTCTCACCCAACACCCTCCTTCACCTAACTTTTCTCCCTGGATACTAAATTGGACATCTTCGCCCACTCACAAATCCCTACTTCATCCTCCACACTGCTCCTCTCCTAAACCCTCCAAACACCTACACTAAAAAGATATGCTTGACAAGCACCAATCAAAATATGAGAAAGTGGCTTTAGGCGACTTATTGTTGATCCAAGTCTATGTTTTGAGTTGTGCCATCCCAAAATCTCATCACCATCCACCTTACCTTTCCTGATCACTACATCATTCCTTTGTTTGATTCCATATTGACCATACTGCAGCCACCAACATGCATTTCCATTCCAAATTACCCTTCTTGTACACCTATTAACAATGAGTATTGTTGCAAATGTTGTATCGGATAATCAGAATGTTGCAAATGTTCTTGTACACCTGTACCATTTAACGTAGTAGCATGTCCTTGTTCAACTCTATTTAGAGCAAGTCCCCAAACAAAAAGATGAGCTGCTAGTAACAACGCCTTAATCTTCCAGAACTTTTTTAAAAAACTCCATATTCTCATTTGTAAGATTATCCTGCGACATGATCTAAGCCAACTTTACCGAGAAAGATCTAGATTTCTCTCCCTTCCACCATCTCTCACTGGACTAATACCTAATAGCTCCTGTCTTAATTGCTCCACTCCAAATTCCATTCCTCCATCTTCCCATCTCCTGCACTAAGCCCTCTTTAAGGTTAGAATTCATAAACAACCTCAAATACTTTTTGTCATATGTCTCCTCCCCAGTTCACCTATCAGCTCAAAATTGTATATTTTTGCCACATCCAATCTTTCATGTCATATATCAACCAACTCATCTGATCAGTAGATCCAAACGTCTTCCTTAAATCCCTCAACCACCTAGATTTGTGCCTCATTTTGCATTCCTTTTTAAGACTTATCCAGTTCTTGTATTTAGATTCCAAGACTTGCTTCCACAACCCATTGCTCTCTGTAGCCATCTTCCATTTCCACTTTGCTAACAAAGCTTCATTAAACAATTTTATATCCTTGACTCCTAGGTCTTCTGTTTTCATATTTTATCCCAATGGACCCAGGCTATTCTCCTTCCTTCACTCCCCCAACCTCACATAAACTCTCTCTGGATACGTGTAATCTTTATTATAACCGATACTGACATTTTAAAGAAGGACAAGTAAAAGAGGTATTGAATATTTTAACCTATCATCTGGACTCAGTTTTCCTATTTATCATTTAACTTTAATTGTAATCTAGATACTAAATGTTTTATTTGTTAAAATGTGTCTTTCCTTCACATGCGTAAATTCTTAAAAAGTTATTCTTTAACTATAGGCTTCTGTTTACTGACTGTTTTTTTTATAATTTGCACAAATTTCAAAGGTAAGCACCTGATCCAAGGACTTGGTGCTGGTATCATTCCCGCCGTTCTGGACGTTAATATCCTAGAGGAAGTTGTTCAGGTAGATCTCAACACTAACACATTGGCATTCAATTTTCAATTTTGGTCCAAAAACTGGCTACTTCCTTTTATATAGATCAATTTTGCTATGAATGCACTTGAATAATGCATGAATATCTATCTAACCATTGAATGACCAAACCATATAATTTGTTTAGTAATGGGTATTGATTGTATTTTTCAAATATTTCATAATGCACTCTACTTAATTGTTATATGCCAAATAATTTTTAAAGGACTAGTAACTTTTTAGTAATACACAGGTTGTTGTCTCCTTGAGAAAATATATTTCTGATCCTTGTTTGAAGAAGATGCTTAAAGTTTTTCAGATTAATTAATCAAACATGGGTAGAAAAACATATACAAGGAAAAAGAATGGATCTTAACTTATCATTTTGTTTCTCTGTATGATAACTGACCAGGAAAAACTCGTTGAGCCAAAGTAGCTCATGAGTTTAGAACGAACGAGCCATCTTAAGTCGAGAAAATAGACTTACTATCTTGTCGAATTAACATTGAGTCATGCACACTCCAAGCGTACTCAGCCTAAATTCAGACCTTCATTGTTTCACATTCTCATATTTGACACTCGAAGTAGTTTCTTGATTTTGCATGCTTGGATGTGTGTCAATTTTGGCAGTCAACATACTTGGCATGTACAAGGAATGCTACCAATATTCTCTCTTTCACTCTTTCTTTAATACTCTCTTTACCATTGACTGATATTTATTGAAATTACAACTTTTGGCGGGTCTTATTTCTAAATCAGAAGAAGATTATTAAATGAGATTGTTATAGATAGTTCTTTCAACATTTTTCTGACATATATTAGCTATTATATGCGATCTATCAATCTTCAATGACAGTGAAGCGTATTAATGCTAGATTTTTTATTCTTGAAACATGCTAAGATTTTAAGCAAATTACACAATGCTTCCTTTTCTAGCTACTTATATTAAGGGATGCTAAACAAGGTTTTATGAACTGCAGATTTCAAGTGAAGAGGCTATTGAAACTGCGAAGTTGCTTGCCTTGAAAGAAGGTTTGCTGGTATGGTAATTTGTGATAGAGCTGTTGCCTTTACTGTAATTTCCATACGGTTCTTCCTGATACATGTGAACCTGTACATTTGTAATTGCAAGTATGCAAATAATTATTTTTCATGTTGATTATATGAACAAATATTTTGCAGATGGGAATTTCATCGGGAGCTGCAGCAGCAGCAGCAATAAAGGTTGGGAAGAGGCCAGAAAATGCAGGAAAGCTCATTGTTGTAAGTTTGTAAATTTCTGAAAATTGCGTAATGTTTGCATTGAATGGAAGATTATTAGTTAATGTCAATGCTTAATCTTTGTCGTGCAGGTGATTTTCCCCAGTTTTGGAGAACGCTACTTATCTTCACCACTGTTTGAATCCATCAGGCAAGAAGCTGAACAAATGACATTTGACTAAGGTGCACAAAATAGCTGAAGTTAGTACTCATCGAGTACATGTTTAGCAAAGTTGTTGGTGTAAAATAAGTGGATGAACACCTGGATTGAAAACAGAATCAAAATAAGCCCAACGACACTTATATGAGGTTTCAAAGGTTGTTTTGAGATCATCTAAGTACAATCAAAATAATCACAGGTTAACTTTTATGCATCAGTTTTAAAAAAATTGTACTCTCAACTCAACCAATCAGAAATCATAGTAAGTATAACAATGTAGAAATCTATTATTATACTATCAGTATATACACTATTTACTCTACTCAAATGCTTTTAAAAAGTAAGGCCAAATAAGTTAAAACCAAAAACCAAATTCTTTCTACCAGAGCTTTAATTAGAAAACCATAAACATTAGCAATGTTAGTTATTGTGAGTTTGGAATTTTAACCCAAGCAAAAACAGTTTACTAGTGGTTTACGTATGTTAGAAAAATCCAAGTGTGATCAGAGAAAGTTGAACAATATATAAGAAAAAAAACTTATATATTCATTAAATTAAGGTTTTTGATGGGATGTGTTGTTGATACCTCATGGAATTTTACTTGGATCTTATTCTTGTGGCATCTATAATGTCCTTGTTGATCAATCTGTGTCAAATTCCAAAACAAAGTCTTGGCTCTTCATATGGCTGACCACACAACATGCAAGTTGAGGTTTGATTTTATGTCCTTAGGGTATGAATAGGGTCATAGAAAAGGTAGCAATCTCAAACTTTACATCAAACTGCAGGATATTTTGCACAAACGAACTTCTTTTCCATCCATTAGCAGTTACTCAGCGTTTTTTTGTGTGTTTTTGGAAGAGCAAAAAGCTCTTGTATGGGCAACTATTTTCACGTCTATAAAATGTTTGGTCGACAATAAATTAGAAAAAAAATATCTTATTTTTTAAATTCAAAATAATTAAATATTTGACTGAAAAAATGTTATGAAGAGGCTTACATTAGTGCATCTATCAAAATTCGTACACAAACTTAGAATTGAAATGACGGACAAATGAAATGTTATGTTCTTTTTTCCAAACAACTCTTTGAGATGGCTTGCGTAGATGAACACGAGTGTTATTGATTTCCTTATTTCTCATAAACTAGAACACCTTCCCAAGTCATGCTTGAATAAATAAACAAATAAAATGATAAAATAGAGTAAAATGAATTTTTCTTCATTTTGAAATTAAAAAACTTCAAAACTATTTGAATTTGTTCACTTATAGAACTTAGAAGACTATTCTACTCTTAAATGGTCTTCAAATCATCTTGATCAAATACTTCACGGGTTTTTTAGTATTCTGGAATGTTCTTAATAAAAGTGAAAAATATACATGCAAAAAAAATTCTACCATTTAAGTCATTGTTTTGTTCAAAGTAGTAAAACAATAGAAAAAAAAAATCATGAGATTATGTTTATATATTTATAGAATTTGTCAAGAGTATAGTGAACATGTATTATCTTATTTTTTTTAAATAATTATTGTTCACGTTAAAATTCGAGGTCGGAGAATTAAGGTGGTCTCCGAAATAATCTTCTGCAGTTGTAGTTATGAGTTGCTTTGAAATTACAATGGGATGAGGGGAGTTCCACTTATTAACAAAACTTCGACGATCAAGTTAGGAAAAACATAAATATTAGTGTAGTGTATCTATATAGCATAGAATCATGCTTAACTTAGTTGGAGATTCATTGTCCTTTTCTAACGTTTTTCAATCCCTCTTTCTTTTGAAAAATTTTAACAAAACTTTCTCAACTACCTTTTAAATCCCTAACTATTCAAAGGTGGAGACATGTATTTAAAATAAACAAGTAAATAAAGAGACTTAAATATAATAAATAATATACGTTTTCACGGAAACATTAATTATCATATTCTATTCATATTAACTATCAGATTCGACTCATAATGATCGAATTTAATCCGATCTTAACTGAACAATATAATTACTGATCATGCAAATTGATTAAATTATTTAATTAACCTTCTTAATGTTAAGATTCATTATTATTTTCTCTAAAAGTATTAAGGACTAACTATGCTAGCCTATATTATACCTCTATTCGCCCATAACGTTTACTTCGAAAACTTTAAACGAAATGAACCACCATTAAAATTACTCAATACATATAATTAAAGTTAAATTTGTTTTATTATTTTTCTTGTGTTCTTTTATGATATAGCTCTCCTTTAGCAATTTTATCAAACCTTAATGATTATTCATTAAAAAAATATAATTTTAGTAAAGACGCCTTTTCTTTTAAAAAAGCATTCTAAAAAATGAAAATAAAAATCGTGGGTCCATTTTTCCCATATCCACAAAAAAAATGCTAAAAAATAGACCTCCACTATTCTTGTTAAAGAAAAGACATTTAAATGGAAATGGAAAAGACCCTTTCAGTTTTTATATTTTTCTATGTCCATTCAGAATTGGAGATATCATCCAGAGAGTCCCCAAATCTATTTATTACAAGAATATGCCTCTTCACGTTGGTCGGCTAATTCAAACAAATAAGGTTTGGCTAACCATTATATATAATAATAATAATAATAATAATAATAATAATAATAATAATAATAAAAATAATAATAATAATAATAAAAATAATAATAATAATAATAATAATAGTAATTATAATAATAATAATAATAATAATAATAATATGATGTGTGTGTGTGTATGATGATGAGATATTTCCTTTTTAGATTGTTGAGAATTATGCAAATATTATTTTGGTCCACATGTTTTTCGTGGCGTTATTTGGATACGCATCACTTTCCTGCGCTAATGGTAATTAAGTGTGATTTTGGATAAATTTAAGTATGATTAGTAAGTTCTTTTGATAGAAAGTTTTATTGTATTTACACAAAATTTTAGGTCCAAAAAACATGAAATTTACCTCGGATAGGTGTACAATGAAGTTGATAATAGAATAATCACATTTAACATATGATTTGTTTGGAATCCAAAAGACAAAATTATATCGATATGCTAGTTTTTACTTAAAAATAAGAGTATGAATCATGTCTTTCTAGGGTGGTTATAATGAGAGAAGAAGAGAGGATAATACAGAAAAAATAAATTAAAAAGGCATACATAACTAAAAACAAAATGAAATATTTAGTAATTTAATGAAATACAAATATATAATTAAAAGGTGGAGAAAATATTTTAAAAATTATATAATTTGTTTAATTTCATAGAAAAAAATGAAAAAAATAATAAAAATACTAAAAAATATTAGAACCATACTTTAAAACTATTTGTTTTTTATTCTTTCATAAAAAATGTATAGATGTTATTAATCATTTTGTAAGGGTGATAACGCGAAACAGCTGACTTGCAACAAACTATAAAAAATGTGAAGTGAACTTATTATTTTGGCCTGTTAATCTGTTTAGATTTCTTCTTGCACCCCATCAATTCTAGAAATTAAATTCCAAAAGTAAAAATAGTTGTTCTAGATACTGTAAGATAAAATATTTGTTCCAAGAAGGTTATTACGAAATATATTTTTTTTTTCTCTCATAAATTTCCCTTTTTGGAGTTGACTTTTATGTTATTGAAATGAAATTCTGAAATTGATGATGTGTAAGAAGAAATTTGATGCGTGAAGAAACACTCTAATAAAAAAATACAAAATTGATTCATCCAATTTTGTTTTCTATATATATTACAAACACATTAATATTTTTTTTAATAAAATTTTAGTATTTTATGTGGTGCAGATTATCCCTTATACGAAACTACTCAATAGATCAACTCATATTGTTTAAGTAAAACGGGTTAACTCGACTTATATTTTGCCAGAAAAATCAATAGATTTGATTACATTATTTAACCGGACGGACCAACTTAACTTACATTTTGTGATTGAATACACGAACGGGCAAACATGGGCCGCATTGTCATTCCTATATTTTGCTCCCATCTTGGTTTGTGGGGTTTACTAAATAGACTGCAATTAAATGGGCCACTAAAAGTTTGAAAGTCACATAATTAAAAAGCTAAACCAAACATCAAGTAAGAAAATCACATAATTAAAAAGCTAAACAAACATCGAAGGGACGTAAGCCAAGTGGCAAGAAGGAGCCGTTATTAATGTTGTTGTCGTGTTGTTTCCACAACGCAACGCAACTCCTGTGCTTGCAAGACAAAGAAAAGATTATCTTTCAAGTACATATTGGATTCTTCTTGTGCCAATGATATTTGTTTTAGAAAGGAAAGCTCCAAAGAACAATACAAAAACTACTTTTTGGTATCACGGTGGTGGTGCAATTATTGTGTGTATCACTAACATAAAACACCTCTTTATGATGTTACTCTCCTTCTGCAACTTGTTCAATTGTTGCTGCAATTTCTTGCTTTTCGGAATTTCTGCTTGGGTCATCTATCATCAGAACAACGCTTTTAATTAGGTTCAGATTAAGGACGTAACAATTGAATTGTGCCGTATGAAGCCAAAGCAAGAATGTTAAATTAGTTTTACAAAGCAGGTCCTATGCCACTCTTTCGAGGCTTTTTTGTAGCCACTAAAATAATCCTTATCCGAAACAACAACGTATGTAGCCATGTCCATGAGAACCAGTGTTCCTCCTATTAATAAAACCAAGATAAACTATTTTAACGAACAAGTTGTCCCACTCTGCCCAAACCCCGAAGGGATCGTTGCTTTTGTATTTTCTTGCATTGTGCAGTTGCTTTGTACGTACACAAACAATGAATTCTTTATTGTTTTCTTGAAAATGATTGGCTCATTATACCAAACCAATGTTCTCTGAGAACGCACTTTGACAGGGTTCTTCATAAATTGTAAAGCGAGCCAAACAAGCACAGATAATCATTCTTATTCAATTTTCCACACACCCCTTTGGTGAACAATCATATACGGTCATTAGAGGTCCTACTTAAATATCTCTTTGTCTTTTCATTTGTTCTCTTAACTAAAGCTCTTTAACTGGTTCAGCTTGCAGACCTTCTTGACATGGAGCCACAGTGTGCAATCAAGAAAGATGCCACGGAAGTAATATATTCTGTCAATCTTTTACAATCTTAGCTATTCTTTCATGCTTTAATTTGTAGTGTTTTTATGGAATCTTTCTTGTGCAGCTAATAGGTAATACCCCAATGGTATATCTGAACAACATAGTGGAGGGGTGTGTAGCTCGCATTGCTGCTAAGTTAGAGTCCATGCAACCCTGCTTCAGTATCAAAGATAGGCATGGCATGACACTATTTTACAAACTGCAATTGGAATTTCAGTTTCAGAAATTTTAATTATGATATTCTTTTATTGCACTCAGGACAGCATTTAGCATGATCAAAGATGCTGAGGAAAAAGGCCTCATTACCCCGGGAAAGGTGAGTGAGTCACTGATATATAGAGTTTAGGCATGAACTTGGATCCTCTCCTTCCAACTGCAACATCAACTCTTAATTCATCGGTTCTTGCTGGGGAGGATCCATGTTAAACCTATCTACATGTTTGTTTTTTTCCTTGGTGGTGGTGGGTGTTTAAAATTTAAGGAGAAGCTTTCATACACACACCAAGTTTTTAAAACCAACCAAGTTGTTCTGACAGAAGTGATCGCAGTACAAGATATTCCTTGAGACAGTTTTTGTTTTTAGTTAAGATATATTAAAAATTACAAAACTATGACCTAACTAATAAATAATTTTTATAATATTTATAATTTTTAATAAAATTTAATCAATTACAAATATATATGTCCAAAGTGCAACATGTTAAATTGATAAAAAAAATATCAAATCGATGAACAATTTTTATCCTTATTTCTAACATTAAACTGAATCAAGTCGAAACCTCATAAAATCTAATAGTATTATTGACCCCTACCAAACTCTATTGGAGTGGTATTTTTTAACGTGTTTATAATGATGAAATGGAATATCAAGCTAAAGACGTTTTAGTTATGTTAAATTGTAAATTTATGACATCAACAATGTGGGACTAATTAACTACAAATGGTCTTATTTTACTATTTTTATTTTTAGAAGAAGTTTGTAACGCATTTACTACTTCAAACAATTAGTTAGAAAATTATATATATATATATATATATATGTATATAGAAATAACCATGTGTATGATGTTGGTTGTGCATGTGACTCTAGATTCTTCAATGTGATTAAGTTACAGTTGTTTTACTGCTTATGATTAAATAAAAATTATTTTGTTAGGACTGCTTGAAACTCAGAACAGTTATTAAATATACAACATAATTTCAAAATATTTTTATTAGTTATGAAGTAAACACAATTTAAAATTTAAAAATCTAAATATTTTAAGAAGTTACTAAAACTAACTGTAATAACTAAAATATAAACAAATCCAAAAAACGCTAAATGGTCCTATATTATTAGAATGCCATCAATCTGTGTATTACAGATTAAATTCTTGTAAATAAAAAAATTAATATTACAAGGTGACTGAAGGAGATAAATGAGTACCTTCAATGAGAGGTGCGAGAGCCTCGTCTAGGGTCTGATATGGCCTTTACTTGGGCAATAATCTATTTCAAATTCGGTTCCATCATTCCATCATACGCTCTTCAAGTACTTATTTTGATGTTTTATTGCTGAGTTTTTGTTTTTTGTTTTCCTGATTGTGATGGTTGAAAACGAAGAGTGTTCTTGTGGAGGCTACAAGTGGGAACACGGGCATTGGAATGGCATTCGTAGCAACTTTGAAGGGCTACAAGGTAATAGTGGCAATGCCAGCTTCGGTGAGTCTGGAGAGAAAAATTGTGCTTCTGGCCTTCGGAGCAGAGGTGCATCTCACAGACCCTGCCAAAGGAACCGATGAAGTTCTTAGGAAGGCGGAGGAGATAATGAATACCACCCCCGGCAGTTACATGCTCCGCCAGATTGATAATCCTGCCAATCCAAAGGTACCATCTATTCCATATTCACACCTATATATATATATTTGATTTTAACCTAGTATCAGTATTGCGTATAGGAAACTGAAACTCGCATGATAATTTTGGTGAAATGTTGAATTCGAAAAATACTTTTTTCCTCTCACAATTCTTGTAGGAATCCAACACAATTTAAAACAAAAAAAAACTTCTAAAAACTCAAATTTATTGATTATACTTGTTTTTATTGTGTGTGCTACATTGATTGTGTATTAATGATTGTTCTGAATTATAGGTTCATTATGAGAGTACTGGGCCTGAGATATGGAGAGACTCGGGAGGGAAAGTTGATGCTTTGGTTGCAGGGGTAGGAACAGGGGGTACAATAACGGGTGCTGGCAGATTTCTCAAGGAGAGAAACCCCAATGTCAAGGTGGATTTGTTTACCATTTTACCCTACCCGCCATGCTTTCAATAAAATAGGTATTAAGGAACCAAATCTTCCTTTTATGCTAACTTCACGTTTGAATTGCTGTTTTGGTTTTGGTTGTTTTGGTCCAGTTGTACGGCGTAGAACCAGTTGAAAGTGCAGTTCTTAGTGGAGGACCGCCAGGTAATTTTACCACTATACATATGCTCTCATTCTTTTTTATCTTTTCATTCAGTCTGTGTTTATTCTACAAACAAAGCTAGTTAGGACATATAATTAAAAGATATGTGGATTTTATTATAATTCTAGGCATTATATTTTTCATTGATGGTCATAAAAAAACATAAATCATCCAAATATAATTGTAATAATCTATCAAAACAATGTGTAATATCAAACACATTTATGTTTCCTAAGATACAATTGATTCAACTCAATCCAATTTACACAAGCTTGAATTGGGTTCAATAGATTGGCAATCTACTGAGTTAGAAATTAGGCTTTATTACGCTGAATCATCAAAATTTGTTAAAAAAGTAAATAAAAAGGTTAAAAAACAAATTGGGTTAACCCACCAAATAAATAAAAATATAAAAAACAAAAAACTATATATACATTAAAAATAAAACAAACTAAAAAAATAATTGTGATAACATGATAAATTTTCTAATATCTCTATTTGAGAATTAAAAAATAGAAAAACAAAATTTCAATCTAATGAGTCAACTACAATTCGAAAGATTTGGTCTTGTCACTCAATCTAACACATTTTAGATGAGTCGACTTGTTTAACACATTGAATTCAACCTGTATTAACATTCATTCCTAAAATATTAAAACTAAAAAGCTAGTTCACTAACACCAATAAATCTAGCATTATATATAAGTCTTTGTGGGTTATAATAAATAGAAGATTTTTATTTATTTAAAGAAAAGAAAGTCCATACAATGAATTTTGACCTAAGTTGCCTTCATCTAGCTCAAAAGGCATGTTGGATTTGGTTGAACCCATTTTAAAACTCAATTAAAAAATTTAATCCACCCTTTTTAAGAATATTTAATGTATTATTTTTATCCTTATAAATCTTTAAATTATATTCTCGTTTCTCTTATTTTAAATACTGTTTTCCTTTCCACTCCTCTGCTCTCTGTTATGCCAGATACTCGGTATTCTGGAGGAAGAAAAAATTCTGTATGTGCTGCAAACACTGTTATTGTAGTATATAATTTAATATCATATATAAATATTTAAGCAGTATGGTTATTTACGGACCCTAACACACCATATTTGTGCAATGGAGACGTTGAACCCATAATTTAGCTTAAGGTGAATTGGATTATAAATTATACAATAGGGTAAAAAACAGTCCTTTGCTGTGCATACAAGGCTTCAAAAACGGACTATTTCGACTTCAATCTAATCTAGCTGCTAAATGTTTGTTATTAATTGACTTGTAAACATTTTCATTCAGATGCATATATCAACTCATAAATTGTTCTTTCAGCTCTAGTAAGACCTCAAACAACAATATGAGACCGTTTACTGACTTTTCTATAAATCTGTACACATTCAGGTGATCACCTAATCCAAGGGATTGGTAATGGTCTCATTCCGAATGTACTGGATGTTAATCTCTTAGATGAAGTCATCCAGGTAGATCACAACTCCTTTCATTTTGCTGCAATCTCTCGATCTATCTCTTAAGCCAGAGTGTAGCCACTATCTGTTATTTTTGTTTTTGCAGATAATCTAAATATTTTAAATTGACTTAAATCCCAGTAATTTTAAAACGGCTGGCATTATTTTTTAGGCTATAGTTTCTTTTCTACCGGGATATATGATCATGAATAGGAATAAAAAAAAAAGTTGTGTATATATATGAGGAAAAAATCAGAAAACGGTTTTTATTTTGTTACTTTTGTCTCGTAATCTTAACCCAAAAGGGCAAGATCCAAGTCAAAGCAATATGCACTTGTGGAGCCATTTTTAATCATTTTTCTTTTAATTTTTATACTTAATGCTCTTCAATATGCTAGTTATATAATGATTGTACTGAGCTTACTAGACTTCGTGCATACTATCCCAATCTCTCACCACTAATCTGGTCCTGGCCATTTCAAAGTGAGACATACTGATTCTGGAGCTATGATTCATAAAACATGTTTATATTTTATAAGAATATATGAATTGATATGCGTGAAAAAATAGGAGAATTACCACTGAATGGCTAGCAAAAAAATCCTCTCTGCCTTGTGCATTTACAAGCAAAAGAATCACAAAACAGAGCTTTAAAAGCAAACTTGGATCTGGCCTTTTTTATACAAATCTTGGGCTTGCTATACAAACTTTCCTAGTATAGACTAAGACACAATGATATACAATTAGTATAAGCACGTTACATGTGTAATGTTTGCTTAGCTAGCTGCTATTACAATGCATTCTGTCAAGACTAACAATAACAAGGTCTGTAAACTGCAGATATCAAGTGAAGAAGCAATAGAAACTGCTAAGCTGCTTGCATTAAAAGAAGGTTTGTTGGTATGACAATGATAATTTGTGGCTCTTATTGAATTCACAGTAGTTTCTATATGGATATTCCTGTAAAATGCGAACTCTATTCTTCTCTAATTCCAATTATTCAAATTGTTGGTTTTCATGCTGATGATATTATTACTTCTTTTGCAGATGGGAATTTCATCAGGTGCCGCAGCAGCCGCTGCAATAAAATTGGGGAAGAGACTAGAAAATGCCGGAAAACTCATCGTTGTGAGTTTTAATCTTTGACAAGTTGATTTATTTAACAGGAATTATGAGATTATTATACTCTAAAAAATTTCCTCTAAATACGGATCGGTAATGAAAGATGTCTGAAGAAACAAAATAGAAGAGAGGTGATGGGAGTGAGAGGGCACTTGACCATGAGGAAAGTATGTAAAGGAATTCGGTTGAGGTTTATGGGAATGTGCCAACTCTGAAGAACATTTGCACTTCTGATAATTAGGGATGAATCATGAATGAATTGATTTCATTGCATTAACACTGAAAATTTCAAATTTGTACGAGATATATATGGAAGAATATTTTTTAGAATTCGGAAGAAAGAATGTCCTAATCGATAATGATAAAGGAGGGTATTGTTAGTCGTCATGTAATCGTATACGAAGGAGTGAGAGGGAAAGGCTCCTCCTGTTGGGCAGATTTAGATTTTCTAGACAAATAAATTCGTTACATTCTCGAACATATCCAGTTGTCCTCCTCGAATTCCTCTCCTGAAAAACAACTATTGTTGTGAAAAACGAGATTACATGACAAATCTTGAGTAAGTTTCTGTATACAAAATTTGGTGGATAATTTTAGAACATGAAGAACTTTTTCAAGATTATTGATGGAATTAACTGAATACTTCTCTGAGCTGCTGCAGTTATAAAAATTCTATGTGTTATGTCAATTTTCTTATTGATGGGCTATAGGGTATAGGCGGAGAAGTTTTAGTTAAGGTTGTCATATTGTTAGTGACTCTAAAGTCTAGGATCCAATAATGTTAAGGGATGTTCTGATACATTTAATCCAGAAGAAAATGAAAGCTTAGTTGCGTATGGCACAGAATACATACACGTAGGTTTTCTAGTTTACTTAGGAAGACTCTAATATTTTTTCTACGAGTCTACTTCCTCTTAGTTGAGAAAGACAAATTTGTTCTCTTCCCCTGTTCTCACTCAACATGGAGGCTTTTCCATAAAGTCTGTACCACTTCTCCCTAGTATAGCAAGGCTTATTGCATTAGGTACTAGTACAACATGGACAACCACCCTTCTTCTCCACATTTGTCAATCTTCATGTCTTCTATTTCATGACCATGACCATAGTCTAATTTCCAGTGGTCAAAGACCATAACTAAGGTTTTCAGTTTTCAGTGTCGGAAAATCTAACATTTGACTCCTACTCTTCACTTAGTACAACAGCCACTGCTTCATTAAAGGTTTTTCGCTCTTGTTTTGCTAATATTTGGATCCTGACTTGATCAAATTTAGGATTCAAGCCAACTAGGTGTTCATGGACTCTGTGTAGCCTCCTAATAAAACTTCTTTATAACTGTTGCATCGTTAGAACATTTGATCTTTATTGGTCCAGTTCCATCCATACTTATATCGATAAGGCTAACTTAGAATATATATAAGTGAGAACAATCTCATCTTATATAAAGTTGGTTTTGTAAGAATGAATTAAGTTTAAACTTACTTTCTAATACAAACCGACTTAAGCTGTTAGTTTACTCGGTTCGTCCCTGCTTTGCTGCCAAAGTCTTTACGTTTACTTCATATGGAAGTGACACTGCTTTGTAGAATTCCAGGATTTTGCGGTCTGTATCATGATCATTGAGTCTTCCTCGTCCCATGTATTAAACTTAAGACCCTTTTATTAGGTTTTTCCTCTGTTTGGTGATTCAACTTTTCCTTTCTTTTCAGCACTGTGGCCCACTTCGGATAACTGTTTCCATTCAACTTATATGTTGAATGAATGTTATTGGCCAGGTTCTTGGGTCCAGTCACCTCTGTTTCAGGAGTGGGTTGGATTCACAAATTCTTCTCCCCTTTACATTATAGGGACAGAAAAGCAAGATAAACACAAGAAAACGGAGCTATGCAAACAAAGGACTGTTAATTAAAAGATAAACACTAGAAAAAAAAGACTCTTCAAACAGGTAGAGAAAAACCAGAATAGCAAAGAATTATGCAATTCAAGGTACAAAGCGATGTAGGCTGCTGCTATTCTAGGGCTACAATCTGGCAAATAGAACCTCCAAAATCGGGAAGCTCTGACACCTTCTGGAAAATAAAGGTTCAATGAATTGATTTCATTGCATTAACACTGAATAATCCCTTAGTTCATGAGATTTCCCTAATTCCTAGTCATGCAAATCTTTTCTTAAAATACCACACGATTTCCCACATGCACAGAATAGAAAGGGGAGGTCATGGTTTATAGCCTGTAGTTTGGACTATAATCAAGCTAATTTATTGAAACGATTGATCAAGATAAGGATGTGAAGATTAATCTTACGAAAATACTGTCACTGAATGTTTGAAACTGTGTGAATTTGTGATTATTCTTCCTTGTGGTAAAAGAGATTTTTGCTTATGCTAAATCATGTCTTTTCACATTTGCTCCCGTTTCTGTGCAGGTGGTATTTCCTAGTTATGGAGAGCGTTATTTATCATCACCATTGTTCGAATCCATTAGGCATGAAGCTGAACAAATGACATTCCATTAAGATAGTCCTATGTATTTCTGCTCTCTGAATTTTACGATATCAGAGTGTTTTTTTTTTGTCTAATGATCCCCTGTTCAGGAGGATCCACTTGTTTGACTTCAATAATGCATACGAATTTTGCATAGAAATCTCCGTGTTTAACTTAACACGCTTTTAAAAGGAATAAAAAAATTAACAAATGTTTAACGAGTTGAGATATTTTTAAAAAGGCTCGTTTTGAAAAATGAAGAGTCGTTTATAACATAAAATAAATTATTTATTTATAATATAAAGGGAAAAGAGTACCTATTCTTTTAAAAAAATTAAATACACACGTTAAATTTTATTTTTATCCTAATAATATGCATTTTTTAGAGAGTGATTTATACGCTTTAACTTCTTTACTAGGAAACATAAGAAACTTATTCTAATTGATTTTAAAATTTCACTTATTTTACAAATAAATCTTTATTTTTTTTATCTTAATTAATTCTTAAAATTTATCCAATTTATAAGTAGCTTTTTATACAAAATTGGAGTCAAACTATTATTAACTTATTTTAAACCATAGTTGTTTATAATTTTTGTTTTTATAAATCACTTCACAGTAAAAATTAGAACTAATTTTTTTATAAATTATATTAGTTTTATTTACCCCCCTTTATTTTGTTACTATCTTTTTTCTAAATTTATATCTTTATTG
>Ga0123341_1000853_pt1 | contig 21061 bp, 11 predicted proteins | sample Turbeapinknodule_FD_89959 | JGI IMG/M metagenome (GOLD analysis project Ga0123341, IMG submission 89959) | Root nodule microbial communities of legume samples collected from Mexico - Turtle bean Mexico pink nodule | ecosystem: Host-associated > Plants > Roots > Nodule | place: Mexico: Nepantla...
ATTTAATTATATCAAATATTAATTATAAATTTAATATCTACTAAAAATATAAAGTAAATATCATAAATAAAAATATAATTTATAAGTTCAAAACATCTATATATTATAACTGATAATTATAATATAATTTATATATTTAAAAGTACTTGTACATATACTTTTATTTTAATCTATATAATGCATATATATAAAGACATGATACATATTCGTAATTATAGTTTAAGATAGTTTAATACATTATTAAAAATGAAAAACATTAATTTGGAAAAATCTGAGATAGATATTGGTCAATGAGTGGTAAACATTATATATAGAGAGAAATTTTGATTCTCTTGAGATTTTAATTATTATTAAAAGAATAGCAGAAACCTGTTTCTTTTTGGAGAAGACTGAGGAAGTAATCCCACTCTCTTTTTCTTCTCCAATGGAGAATTCTGATCAGCGTCAAACCATAGCCACTGCTATCAACCATTCTACCGTGCGCCGCAGACCCACCGCCACCTCCGCTGGTCGTCTCTACAATTCGCCAGAGTCTACAGACAGTTCCGGCGAAGACTTGGTCAAGGATTCCGGTTCTGATGACTTCATGGACACCGTGGACAGCGCGGTCGCCTATTCACAACCACCACAAAAGCATGAGACTGCAACCTCCAACCTTGAATTCGCGTACCGGCCTTCGGTCCCCGCTCACCGTAGAGTCAAGGAAAGTCCTCTCAGTTCCGACAGCATTTTCCGTCAGGTTCTGGCCGTTAACTTTGACCTCAATGTTGCTTAAACTCCGAAACTGATAGAAAATGAACAGAACCTTTCCGTTTTGCTCCCTTTCGGCATAATTAACAACTCAAAAAAATAGAAATCACAGAGTCTTGAATGAGAGCGTCTTTGAGGTGTTTTAAATAGTGTATAGTGAGAGCTTGTTTCATTTATTTATGTGTACTGGACTAGTCGGTATCAATTTGTGATTTGAATTCAATATAGTTGGTGGATCGGGGATTTTTTTTACCTACTTTGTTTTGGTTGATAAGTTGGTGTGATGATGACTCTGTAGTTTTATTTGTTTACTAATTATTCAATCAGCTGCAGAGTCACGCGGGCCTGTTCAACCTCTGTATCGTAGTACTTGTTGCAGTAAATAGCAGACTCATAATCGAGAATCTAATGAAGGTTTTGCCTTTTCCTGTTTAATTGTCCATTCCCCTGTAACAATTTTCTGTTTTCTATTTATGGCCTTGATTTTGACGGTTCTGTATTTATTGTCTCTCTTATTGTGTGTTTTATTGCAGTATGGCTTGTTGATCAAGTCTGGATTTTGGTTTAGTTCAAGTTCATTGAGTGACTGGCCCCTTTTCATGTGTTGGTAATGCCCTTCATGAATTCTCATGAGGATAAACTATATGCTGTGTAATTAAATTTAGAGTTGTTTCTTCAAATGTTTTGTAACAGTAAGTGATTGTGTGCATTTGCAGTCTTTCTCTTGTGGTATTTCCTTTTACTGCCTTTATAGTGGAGAAGTTGGCACAATGGAAGTGTATACCGGAATCAGTAAGTGATCATGCCATGTGAGCTTTTGTTAAATCTTAATATCTGTATACACGGGAATATTATGTTGACTTTAATGTTGCAGGTCGTTGTTCTACTTCATATAATCATTACCTCAGCTTCAGTTTTGTATCCAGTTTTAGTGATTCTCAGGTTAGTCTAGTTATTTGGCATATATTCTTCAAAATTTATTCTGGGTCTGCCGTCTTGGCTCCTTTTTTGTTTTGACATTTGTTGTTATACCATCCATTTTGAAAGAATTATCTTATAGAATGTGATTTAAGTTGATATTTGATAATGGTGTTACATTACAAACATTGTCACTCTCCTGCACTGAGAATTTAAGAACCTCATTATCTTTTAAATTATTTGAGATAAATTTAAAGCCCTTTTATGATGTTGGAATTGAATTACCTTTCAAACTATTATTGGATTGCTATATGAACATTGAGAAATGAAGATGATTGCTGAGGGTTAAAATATTCTTATGCGTGTGCATAGTCATTTCATAGATAAGGATAGGGAAGATGGATTATTATTACTGACTTGTAACCTTCCTTTTTTTGCAGGTGTGACTCTGCTTTTGTATCGGGTGTCACTTTAATGCTATTTTCTTGCGTTGTATGGTTAAAATTGGTGTCTTATGCACATACAAACTATGATATGCGACAACTTACCAAATCAATTGAAAAGGTAATATATATACCGGCTGTTTGAATAGAGAGAGAATTTTAAAACTTTGTTTCTTGAAGTCAAGTTTTCTCTCTTTTGTTTTCTTTCATCATTTTTGTTTATTCTTTGTGATTTTTCTTTCCTCTATTTTTCCTTAACCAAACACGGTCTTATGTAACATTGCCAAACTCAAGAGTTTGTGTAAACTAGGAGAGTTGTGTAAACTCCATTCGCAAACTCGTGAGAGTTTAATTTGTATAAAAAATATTAAAATACCTATAAATGACATAATAAAGCAAAATAGTAAACCTCAACGATAAAGTAATTAAGTCTAGTAGTACAATACTACTAAATGAGTTCAAAATACACCAAACAAAGCATAAGTTCATGCAAGACATAAGCTCTTAACATGATAACATTTATGTGAATATTATTCTATGGATAATGCTGAAGCGTATATTTTATCAAGCATATCAGTATTAAATACACTAAAACATCTTGCTCCTTAATTTTATAAGTGTTGATAATGGGAAAACAAAGTAAAAAGAAAAACCATCTTAAAAACAGAAACTGACTAAACCACTAACAACATAGATTCTTATGAATCCACTAAATGACTTACCTCAAACAAAATGAAAACCTCTTTGGCAGCATCTAAAGCAAGTTCGAAACACTCCTCCTTGCCTTGGAGGTCGCAAACTTCTAACTTCTTTCTCAAAAATTCAACCTGCTGAATTACAGTGTCTTGAATATGACATCAATTGTTCTGTTTTAAATGAGAATTTTCCTATTGAAATACTATTGCTTCCTTCTCATGTGATTGGGCCATGACATTTTCAACTTTAAACACTTCCTACCATGTTCAATTTTTGTAGTTTCTCCTTTATTTTTGTCTTCTTTTTTAGCCAAAGTTCCAAACAGATTTTCTCTTAGAGCATTTTCACTAAAATATATCAGCTTATTTGTGTGTTTTTGCACAATAGCTTTAGTTTTTTCTTCAGAAACACCACTTCCTTCTTTGGGATTGTTATTCCGAAATTAGCTTGATCTTCTTCAGATTTTTGCCTCTTATGTCACAATTCAATAAGTTTTGATCAATTTTAAGAACATACACCTCATCAAAAATTAACTTTGAATAGACCTTCTTGTTTGTCATGTGGTTTGTAGAACCACTATCAATGAGTCAATTCTAACTTAATTCAATTTTAGAGAAATGTATTACAGCAAACAAGTACTTTTCCTCCTCTTGATCTATAGCTTGTGCCACTTTACAATGTGGTTCAGTCTTGTTTTTGCATAATTAACTCCTAGTCCCACTTGATTACACTCAATGCACTTAGCATTAGCTGTTCTCCAACATTTAAATGGTGGCTTAGCCATTTTCCCGCAGTTCTGACAAGGTGGATAACATTTAAATACACCCCTTCTGCACGCTTGCCAAACCAAGTGAGCCTACCAAAATAGACTTTCATACCATGCCAGAGTTCATCCTAGAACCAATTGTATTTAACTGAAATTTCCCAACAAATAAGTCACACTCCAAGAATTGTTGACTTCACAATCCTTTTTTGAAGCGTCCCACAAATTCAAAGGTCACAGTTCTCCCCATCAAAGATAGGAGGAGTAACTTGTGCGAAATATTATTCAGCATCCATTTCATAGGTCCCTTGAAAAGAGAGCTCTAGTACCATTGTTGAATTTTAATTGAGATAAAAAATTGTTGGAAGAGAAAAGTAGTAGAGAAGTAATGTGAATATTTTTCTATTTGGGATATGCTGAAGCGTGTATTTTTTGTGTGTATTTCAGTGTATATACACTGCAAAAAGATCTTGCTCCTTGATTTTAGGAGTTGTTACTGTTTATGGGAAAACAAAAACAGAAACTATCTTGAAACAGAAACTGACTAAACCACTAAATTAAAACTGCTTTTGATAGTATCAAAGACACCTTCCCGACAATTTAAATAACGAAATAAGGACAAATGTTTTCTTAAGACTCATAAGTTCCACTTATAAGTTGGTAGACATTATTTACAAAAGGTCATTTTCACTTACTTGTATACTTTAAAGAGAACTCTATATGTTTTATGATGTATTTGATGATTAGTTTTCACACAAGAATATTGTGCTTGACTAAGCTGTAGTTTATAGATCATGTTCAAAACTTCATAATGTGCTAAAGTAAAGTTTATTTTGTCTTAATTCAAATTACTTCCATCCTGTTTTCCGTTTTATTACTTCCTTATATCTGAATGATTAGCTTTTCACTTGAGTGAATGTGTGATATATAAACACTTGTTTCCCCCCTTATTCGAACATGTTTCCTATGTTTCCTTTGTTACAGGGAGAAGCAGTACCCAATACTGTGAATATGGAATATCCTTACAGTGTGAGGTTCAAGAGCTTGGCATACTTCATGGTTGCTCCTACTTTATGTTACCAGGTAGCAGTACTTTCTAGTGATTTAGTATAGTTTGTTTTTAGGAAGCAAATTCCTTTTATTTGTAATGGTTGTAGAGTTGCCTCATTACCTATTTTACAACTGTATTCATTTTTCTCTTATTAGATTGCTTATAGGCACTAGTATGTGGACTTTACCCGTATGTCTTTGGTGTGAATATGTCTGAGGTTTTTAGTCAGTGTCTGACATGCTGTTGGGAACCAAAAGACAGAACATGAGAAATGTTCACCAAATGTCTTCATTTCTTATCCTGTATTTCCTTTCCATTTTCATATGTTGGTCATTAACCTTGTTCATCTCAACACTCAAAATTCTTTTCTATTTCTTTGCCGTGCCTATAGACAATACAACATTTTGTAGCACCAAATATTGCATAACAAAATCTAAGGCAGAAATCCCAAAACCTTTCTCTAGCTCTCCCTATACTTCCAATTGTACGAAATTCCTCATGTGCTTCCCAATTGCAATCTGCTAGTTTAGACACAATGTGTCTGTCAGTGTCTTCCTCACTTGTGTGAGAGAAGGGGACGGGGTTGGATTTCGGTTTGTCAATCTGTATATTATAGTGCTTGGTTCTCACTTTAGTATGTTTAAAAGCTAAGACTCTTTGAAGGGAATGGGTATTTTACATGACTCCCTGGCAAAAAGTGTAGCATACATTTTTTATACTTTGTGAGAGTAGTAGATGAGCTTTGGCATTGTCATTTTTACCTAATTTGCCAAAATTTTGCATGGGTGCTCTTTGAGTAGGTTTATACAGTTCATTTGTCTTTGCTTTTTTATGCCCAAATGGATTTCACTTTTTAATTTTCTTTTGAGAGCAAAGTTTCTCACATTTATGTACTTGTATTTTGTTTTATGATCTGCTGTTTTAGCTAAGCTATCCTCGCACACCTTATATTCGAAAGGGTTGGGTGTTTCGTCAACTTGTCAAGCTGATAGTATTTACAGGAGTTATGGGTTTTATTATTGAACAAGTAAGCAGTACTGGTTAATAAATTTTGTTCATTTCTACATTTTCTCTCTTTTCTGTTTGCGCATTTTTTTTCTTCAAATTTGTTGTTTTTACTGGTATTCTGATGTTGTTTTGACTGTGCAATTTTGCAGTACATTAATCCTATTGTACAAAATTCACAGCATCCTTTCAAGGGAGACCTTCTTTATGCCATCGAAAGAGTTCTGAAGCTTTCTGTTCCAAATCTATATGTGTGGCTTTGCATGTTCTATTGTTTTTTTCACCTTTGGTATACCGTCCCTTATTTTGTTCAACATGCATGTATGTGTGCATTTTTCTTACAAGATATTAATAGGAAGTGATCTTCACTTCCCATAAATTGAATAATTATTGTTTTAATTCTTGTGTTTAATGCCTTGACTTCTGTACCCGGGCAATTTTGATGATGATGATGTTGATATTATAAGTCTGTAATTAATTAATCTTTCAAAGCATCCTTATAGTGATATCACCTTACTAAAAACCCTCAATAATAATTGCATCATCAGTGGTAAGATATAGGTGATTTAAAGGTGTGCATGTAGAGACTATTGCTGTCAGGAGTACGTACTTATTAAGATCTAAAAATTAGCTCTATAGCCTTTGGTGAGCCACTAATGGTCAGTTTAACTGAGATTCTGATGGATATAAGGGATTTATTAGCCTAGTTTTATTTATGGGTTTGTATATTTTTCCTGTAGCCAGTGAGGATGCTTTACTCTTCATTTATGCTCATTTTTTGTGCAAGCATAAATGCTGATCTGCTTGTCTTATTTATGGGTATTAGAAAAGGCTAAGCTATGATTTTTTAAAAGATTTAGTTCATATTTGAGGCAGCTAATCCTTCTACTGACCGTTTCAATGTAGGTTAAATATACTGGCAGAGCTTCTTCGATTTGGTGATCGCGAATTCTACAAGGACTGGTGGAATGCCAAAACTGTTGAAGATGTAAGTTATTTCCTAATTAGGTGTTAACTTACATTATTCTTAATCTTTGAGCAAAGAGATTTGTGACATATTGTCTTCTTCGCTAACTGTATTTGTGGTGTTGCTGCTGCTTCCATCAGTATTGGAGAATGTGGAATATGGTATGTCTCCTTTTCGGACTAAATTTTGATCAACGTTTTTTTTTCTGCAAAATGATTTTTGGTCTCTTATTAGGATGAAATTCATGTGAGCACGCACACACATGATATTTTATTTAACTTTCCCTTTCTTTACAATGAGGGCTGACAACTCAGACTGTTTTAACAAAAGGAAGGAAGGAAAGTTACAACTTTTTTGCCATCTGTTACTGTTACTGAACAAATGGTTCTAAATCTCAGAACATATAGTTGATTCTTTATCAACTGTAATTCTAAACCATTTGTATACAACTGAATGAATTCTTTCACATTGCAGCCTGTTCACAAATGGATGATCCGCCACCTATATTTTCCGTGTTTAAGGCATGGCATACCAAAGGTAATAAAGCATCCTCCGGTTTTACCAATGGATCCCAAACTAATTTGCTCTAAACTTTACACAGTTATGTAAAAACTTGTGAATAAGGCTATTACATATCTATTACGTAAGTTCTTTTAAAACATATGTACATAGTTTTATCGACTTTGTTATGGTTTGATATATCTGATGCACTTGGGGCTATAAGTAGAAAGTTGTCAATTGATAGACAATAATTGAACTTCATCCACTGTTCTGACGTTTCAGATAAATGACTTTGGAATGCATTAACATGACTCACATGAACAAGAATTGCAAAGGAACTCCATTTTTTGTTCTATGGAATCATGTTTAATATATCTATTGTGAATTTTTTTCTTGGTCTTTTTTATCAAAAATATCTTATTAACATAGTTGCTTCTCATTGGTCAGTATTTGGATTAGCTCTTCTTTTGTCAAACATTATTGGTATTTTATTTATTTGAGTTATAGATATATTTATGATTTTGATCTTCCATCATTGTACAGGCCGTTGCTCTTTTAATTGCCTTCCTGGTTTCTGCTTTATTCCATGAGGTGTGTTATTCATTTCTTAGAACATTCCTCTCTCATATTTTTGGTATTTTGTCATAATTGTTGTTTTGTGCTTGTATGCATGCTACACAATAGAAATCTGAAAGAAACTTGCTTTAATTTATTCTTGGAGTATCTTTGTTCCTACCCTTTCTATTGTTTGGGACTGTGTGTGGATGAGGAATGAAAGTTAGAAAGTAGGTTGTGACTGATTTGCTAAATATTGGTATAGGACATTACTTGTCTTTGCACTATCTACAACCTGATGATGGCCTCAGAAACCTAGCTACCTAAATCCTTTACCTTGGCATGCTTAGAGACTAACATTGGCATATCTTATAATTGGATAGAGATGAATATTAGTGGACTGCTACATTTCTAGTTTCTACCCGTGTTATCTCTTAAGAAGTCGACTTCAAACCTAACTTAATCTTACAAAATGAGCAAGTGAGCGATAGGCCCAACAAATTCTCGTCAGAATAAGCTCAAACTTAAATGACTTTGATACCATCTTAAGAATTACATTTTAATTCTAACTCAATCTTACAAAATTGATTTGTATGGTGAGATTTGCACTCACTTATATACTATGAATTATCCTTGTCCAGTTGATGTGGGATCTCCAACAAACACAATATTAATTTTGTCACCAAAATTTCCCTAGCTTTAGTCAGACATGTTTTCTTTATCCATGAATACTTTTTTGCACTGTTGTAATTTGTTGTCAACGTTTTCTTAAGAGCGTTGTGGAGTTTTTCTTACGATTTCACGTTCTTCTGAGTGCAGCTGTGCATTGCTGTTCCTTGCCACATATTCAAATTGTGGGCTTTCGGTGGAATTATGTTTCAGGTGAAATCAAGTAACTGTAGCATACTATTTACTAACCTTCTACTATTAAACTGAAGTATGACAGTAACACAAATTTTCCATTAATTCCCTGCTCTTTTATGGCCAACTGAAAGAAAGTATTCTCCGGAGTAATTAACTTGCGCAATGTTTTGTAATAGTTATGGATTATGATTTCATCCGTATTTTTGGTTCAATTGACATGATAATGAATGCCTTTTTACTAGGTTCCTCTGGTCTTAATCACTCATTATCTTCAAGAAAAATTCAGAAACTCAATGGTATGTAAATAAGCATATGGGTTTATAATATCTTAAAAACTCCATCATCTGGATTTTGATTCGTTGGTTTATTAATTTGTTATTTTCTTCATGCCAGGTTGGAAATATGATTTTTTGGTTCATATTCAGTATCCTTGGACAACCTATGTGTGTACTGCTCTACTACCATGACTTGATGAATAGGAAAAGCAAACTTGACCAGAGCTAGCACTATTAATGAGCTTTACAGTTTTCAGAGTGTATATTTGATGTGGATATGTTTGTATTTACATCTACCTTGGCAGTGGCTGCTCTGCTCTGAATGAATATCCACGTGATATGCCAGTTCGTGAGGCTACTTGCCCCCTTCCCTCTGGCAATTGTATCAATATATGCAGTTTTGAGAATCATGCCTTGGCATTGATATCTGCCAAGGAACAGTGTAACTGGTTTCTGTTAAATGTTAATTGGTATAGGGATAAATGTAAATGGTTTTTTGCTCAATATATTTATTTCTTCCTTGTCTCCCAAGTTCCACGGACGAATAACGTCCTTTAATATGGCATTTTTTGAGCTGCATTAGCATGCTAAACTTGACCAAGTATCCTTGTGTTCGACTTCTATTGACGAAAATCAGTTTAATGATTCTAGCATATAAAGTTCTCAATTGAAAAGTGCCACTATTATCATTTTTCATTTAAATTGTTTATTCATTAGTTGATTACTTGTTATTGATATATAAATGAATAAGTATCTTTTTGTTGAGACTATTCATTTAAGATTTTTTATTTAAATTAGCTTTAAGAAATATTCCAATTTTTTTACATAAAGAGAAAAATATATTTATTATTTAGATTTAGGAAATTAAATTTGATATTTGAGCAAAATCAATGTAAAATTTGATAGTTGTGCAAGATTTTTTACGACTATTCTAATATCATAAAAAGTTAATTTATTGTAACAGTTATATATGTCCAACATATGTTCATATATAACTTTTTATGACATGTATTTCTAGAATTTTCATAGAAAATTTAACTTATTAATAGTTAGCCTAACAATTGTCACTATAAATGGTTTTATATGACAAATATTTCTAGAAACATTATAGAAAATATGACTTTTTATGACAAGTAGCACCACAACCATCATGGTAAGTCAAATTTTTATTTTTATTATTGTAATAACAATTATAGTAAGTTGTCTTTTTAAAAAAATCAATTTTGTTTTATAAGGCTTTCTCCCTTCATTACTAGTATCATTCACCTGCATATAACAATCTATAATTTTTAGACAAAGCAATTATATATTTAGACAAGGTAATTAAATGGTATTATCTAATAAAAGTTGTACGAAAAATGATAAATATAACATTCAATTATATATTTAAATAATTTTTTATATATCTTTATTTTTCGGTGGAGATGAATCATTAAATAACTATAAAAAAATGTTACCTCTCTCCACGAGTTAGTAATGTTTGCAAATATGATGGTGTACATGTGCTTCAATACATAATATCCATACTCATAATTTTCTAATTGATATGAGCACGACAAATTAAATACAAATAACTAAAATATATTTTATACCCTAATTAAATAGTGGTGAGACAAAATGAGTTACATTAGGTGTAATTAACCGTATCTTGTTCTCAACTACAGGTAATTAACAACTGTAATTCTTATGCGTCTAGTATATGTTTGATGGTCAAAGTGTTAGTTTTCTTATACAATGAACACAAGAGAATTAGGAGAAAATGATGAGAAATAATGACCAACAACCACCAATGACTCCTACAAGTTGTAATAATGTTAATAATAAATAAGTACTAAATTAATTAATTGTAATTTAAAGTTATATACTTATTTATCCAAGTATGATGTTAAATAAACTTCTTTGTATACATTTTAAAATATTTTTATTAAATATGTTTGCACCTCACTTGTTTTATTTTTTACATTTTTAATTAAAGTATACTTAGTTTTGCGTGTGGCATTATAAATATTTGTGCTACTGTTCTCAAAGATTTTTTTATCTAATGGAAGGTTTTTTAACTTTGCCCTGCATGACAAATGCTAAGTTTGCTTCCATTTCCAACAATAATAAATTTCTTACCATTATAGTATTCCTCATGTGACAAAATTTTCATATTCTTGCCAACATGATGGCTAGCTGAGTATCTGCATATCACAAGGATCTTCAACCACCTCAGGAGTTATCATTAGTGCATTTGAGACTTGGTTGTTGGATGACTTTGCCATTAAATTACAATCAAATTTGTTCTGCAAATTAAAGGCATGTGATTTCCTCTATCACAAAATTGACACACAATTTAAAAAAAATATATATTTATTATTTATATTTACGAAATTAAGATCAATATATTGTTAACATTTGATATTATGTTAGATTTTGCTCTATATTAGAGTATACAAAAAAAATAAATTACAATTTTCTCTACATAATACATGTCTTATATTTTCAAATTTTTAAAATTTCAACAATCTTTAAGACTTATTATTGGTCAAAATAGGATAAGATAAAGAATAAGCTAAAAATAAACATTAATTTTAACTAATATATGTGTTATGATGGTAATAAAAAAATACTAATAATAGGTGGTGGTAACCCATATTGAAAGGTTAATTTAAAATATAAAATGTCAAAGTTATCTAAAATTTGAAAGATGGAATGTATTTAATATATATTTATAATGTGGTTAACTGATTAGTAAATGTTAGTTATACATAATAAGAAGTTAATGAGCAGTTAAATAGAAAAGAGGGTTTGTGTGAATGAGAAAAAAACAAAAAGAAAGTTTGCAGGAAGGGTAAGTGAGTAATGATAGGAGCTATAAATTGGTACCCAAAGAAGTAGCAAGAGCACATGATCCAATTGGGACACCCAACCCAACTGTTAAATTTCAACGCCGTGCCTGTCACGTGACATTTGCCGCGTGTCATGTTCCCATTGGCTCCACGATCCACGCTCAACAAAATAAAAGCGAAAAACGTTTTTATTTGATTTATTTTATTACAGATAAAAAAAAGTAGCACCGACGCCAAAAAGGCATAGTAGTCAGCGCCCCCAGCAGCAGTCGATTAAGAAAACGCAAAAATCATCGGTAAAACAACAAACAAAACATGTTGTGGTCTGCCTAAGGTCCTGTTCGCAAACAACACCCTTTCTCTGCAATCAATCGGCACCCACCATGGAAGACTTCAGATCCAAATCGTACGGCCACGGAAGGATGCAGATTGAGCCCTATAATGGAACTGGCATGCAAGATCTCCGCTGCTACAGCGCCTCCTACGCCTCTTCGGTGCACCCAACTCAAACCCAGACGGCAAACAACAACATCAACGATGTCAAGTTCAAGAAGGGGAAATCCACAAATGGGTCCACATCGAAAAGTTGGAGCTTCAGTGACCCCGAGTTGCAGCGTAAAAAGAGGGTCGCTAGCTACAAGGTGTATGCTGTTGAAGGAAAACTGAAAGGGTCTCTGAGGAAGAGCTTTAAGTGGCTCAAGGACAGGTGCAACAGAGTTGTCTATGGCTGGTAACAACAACTACAACTTCTTTTCTCAGCTGGGTGGGTGGGGTGTTTCATATCATATATAACAATAATTTATGTTTTATATATATAATTTATTTGCTGCTTAGTCTTTATTTATGTGCCTGCTAAAGTACACATAAAGAATGTAATATGGAAGAGAATTTGGGATTCTTGTCTTCGTTTTGGTCCATGTCGTAAAGAGTGCATTTTTCTAGCTTTCTTACTTTTCCTCACTCTGTTTCTTGTGGAGTTTCATTTCAATTGTCTTTATAATTTTCACGAAATTAGTGCATCAATGTTCAATACTTCCAATGGGTGTTCCCTCCTTTTGATTTGAATCTCTAGAATAGAAGTGAATGTGGTTCACTGGTTTTCCTTTTCCCCTTCGGAAATGATGAACTTTTAATTCTAGTAAGAGGAGGAGTCTTCTTTTATGTAACTTTTGTTTTGAATTACTTGAGTGGCTGAGTTTCGGGTCCACTAGGACATCCTTTTTGTTTTGCTTTTCTGTGTGATGATCATGGTACGGTTCAGGAGAAACATTTGGATGCTGCATGCCGCTTTTAGTGGTATCATTTTATCAAGGCTTCTCAAAGAAGTCTTCAGTACAGGCCAAAGTTTCCAGGTGCATATTAAGGGAGTGATTGGATTTGGAATACTATTTTGCTAACAACCTTGTAAATCCCTGGAACCTGGAGGGAAATTTTGGCAGATGAATTTGATTTGGTACTGAAGTGTTTTTTTATACATGTTAGAGTTCAATAAAAATAAATTCCTTTTTAAATTTTCCAATGATTCTTCCATTCTTTGCATAATTTAAGCATAAATGTTTCTTATGTGTACTTGTCTGGAGTTCATCCTAATTAAACATCAGGATTTACTAAACAAATAGTGTATTGATGAAATTAATGAAGGAATTGGACTTACATAAGACTGCCTCACTTACATTCCAAATACTCTTATAACTTGCCTTGCCTTAGGATTTAACCAATGAAACAAACAGATGTAGTTTTTCTGGCCAACCAATGAAACTATATTTATTTCAAATTTCATTAGTTTAATGAAAGATAAAATATGGAATGATAAAAAAAGCTACCTAAAATTTATTCAAAATTTAAATGAGGCAAGATCCCATAACTGTGACACTCTGAGATTTGTCTTGGAAATATCAAGCTTTATCCTCAAATTTTATTTCAATAGTGTTTTACTCATTTTGTCTGTAAGTTGCATGCCAATTTATGGCCTATTCACCGTCACCGTAGCTATTTAGTTTATCTCCTATCTTTAAACACCAAACGCCCACATTTTTCTTCTCAAATTTATCTTTTATGAACTTTTTAATGACTTGAAGTTGATGGGACTAAATCTTCCACATCAAGTAACACTCTCAGCAATTTGGCAGTGAAATCATGGCCTTCAATTAAAACTCAAATAAAAATTGTTTATGATCATTTCAACCTTGTACCATATTTGTTCTGTATTCATCAATGATAAAGCAATTATTCATTGCATATCCATTTGTTAGCATTCTTGCAACACTAAAAGAATCTACTTAGTTCTTGAATCTTGAGAGTAAAGAACATCTTTGACATCATGATACCTTTCTTGGGTGATATAGAATTTTTTTCCTCTTCCTTTTGCCTGCACTAACTTTGTTTTTGGTCAATTGATTTGTCAGTAGTGGAGGTAAAATTTGTTACCAACAATCTTTTAGCACAGTTGGTTCTCTTTCAAGAGAACAAGGATAAAATATTTTCTTTTCTTGAAGAACCTTCAGCTTCCTTTGTTGTTATTGCTATAATGTTGACTTTGAAAATGTCTTTAATGTGTTTTACTTGAAAGACACCTTCAATAGCTTCCTCACTTCTTATTGAGACTTCTTGTGCATGAAGTTTCTTTGTTAGATCTATAATTGTTAGAGTTTGTAAATCACTAGACTTTTCAATACCGAAGATCTTGACTTCAAACCTTTTAGGTATCAAAATTAAGAATTTTTTTCTGCAACATTCTGATAAGTAAATCAAAATATTTTTCTTCAGTGATGTGTAAATGATGTCTTATCAAGAATCCACATTTTATTCATAGCATTCATTAGTATGACAAAATAATCTTTTATAAATTTGTTATCATTTATCTTCATCAATTCAAATTATTTTATTAATGTGAGAAACCTAATATATTTGACTTTGTTAGTTATCTTTGTCAACATATATTTCGGTATATGCAATTTCTTAATCCTAGCAAGAATGACTTAATGGTGGTAACATTATATCAACTTTGATGTCTTAAAAGAAATTAATTAAAACAAGGTAAGAGTGTATTTGGTAAGTTCAATAAGTTAACTCCCACTTGCTTTGACTAATTTATGAGTTATGACCAACACAAGAGTATATAGTTAGAACTTTAAATAAGTTTATTTAATTTTCTTTCAATATTACCTTATATTTTAACATATTTATTATTTTAATTTTAAGAAACTAATTAATTACTGCATGTTTTTTATATTTGTTGGGTTGTTTTATGATTGATTATGCAGTTCAAATTAAAAAAAAAGTGCTAAGTAATAAATGTTGATGCTATGTGGAAATTACACACAATAAAAATTATAAAAGAAATTGATGTAACAGTAGTTAAATTAAATAGTAAAGAAAATTTAAATTTCTAAACAATAAATTTGATTAATACTATTTAAATTTAACTCATTTAAATAAAATGACTTACAAATGAATATATATACAACTTTTAAAAAATAAAAGCATTAAAAATGTAATAAGAATTTAATTATTTAAAAAAAATATAATTAAATAATAATATATTTTTGTTTAAAAACAAAATTTTTATTTATATAATAAAACTTATATAAGTTATCTTTTTATGTTATGTCATATTTACCAACTACTTTATCAGTTAATTATCAAAATACTTTTATTCTAATATTAGTTTGAAACTTATTTGTTAATGGTAAGCTTATTTGTTAATAGTTAATTTACTAACGTATTCGTTAGTAATTAATTTAGTAACTGAAAATTATTTTATCGGCTACCAACTAATTTATCACCTAGTATTATTAAATAAAAAATTAATCTAATAAATTAACTTATTAGCTTAAACTTGTCAACCACGAGATTAAATATTAGAATTACAATTAAAACACTCTTATAAAATATTATGCACCACAATTATTTTGAAAATAAATCACTCAACTTCGATAGTATTTGCTGTCAACGTAATAGTGTTAAGTTTTCAACTAATTTTTACATCAATATGCAGAAATTAAGTTCTTATACTACCACTACAAATATTTTGTAAAATAAAATATCAATTCCTTTTAATCTTGTAAAGAAATTAAAATGAAAATTGAAGAATAAAATTTGTTATTAAAAATCATTACAGATAATTTTTATAAATAGATTAAAAACATTGAAATTTCTAATCAATATCATTTGGCATTACATTTGAAAATTTATTAATTAATTGGAGAAAAGAAAAAAAAAATCAGAAACGATAACAAATCAGATGAGGCAAATTTTAGTTAGAGACTAAGAAGGTATGCATTTTTAGGCATCACAATGGGTTAGTGGCAAGTACAAGAAATTCATAACCCTTTTGTGTATGACTTCCAAATCAACAAACTTGTTTAGTCAATCATTTATTTCATGAGGAAATCTTCTAAAGAATTGTTAGATAACAAGGTGATACAGAAAATTGGATACAATTCCGATACAACTTTCCAAGATAGTGAATCTAAAATATAACTTTTGCCTCATTTGACAGTATGTTTTATGCCTCATATACACTAAGAAACTGTAACATTTTACTCTTAAGTACACAAATTGATCTAACTCTCACCTTAGTTATTTTTTGCCAACCAATAAATCTCAATCATAGCATGAAGTTTTCAATTTGTCATCCTTCTTTTAATCACAACAATGGCAATGAATCTAACATTGAGGCAGGGCATTATTATTGGCACTCCAAATTGTTATTAAAACACGGCCTTTCAGGAATTTCTTTTCGGTAAAAATATCCTTAATATTTGACACTCCCACACCACAGTGTTCTGTTCTACCCTGATAATACAACAAAATATTCGGTAAAATATTGTCAACATATTCAATGAAATCATGGTTTTCTTGTATTATTCCCTCAGTAAAAATATTTCTGACAAGATTCTACAGTGAAATTCAACGATAATTTTTCACTGTGTATTTCATTTAAATATTGTCAAGATAATACAATTGAAAAGTATCTGTATTGCATAACAATCCATCAAGATATATAACGAAATGTGGTTTTATAATGTGTATCAGAAACAAGATTTCGTCCAAATATAACAAAAGTGTGTTTTTCATTCTAGTTTATTTACACGGAATAAACTTACTTTTGTTAAGAAAGTGTTAAATGTTAGATATTTTCATCAAAAATTGGAAGCGCCAAAAGCAATGCACTAATGAAACCACCAACAAAAGGACCAGGGTTATGTTCAAAATAGAAGTCAGTGCATAAACAATAAGGATGAGTTATTGTGTAAAATTGTTAAAATGTTAATAGTTGTAACATTTTATTAGTGAAGATACACCTTATATTTAGAGTGAAATCAATGCATAGTTTATGTTTTTTTAAGATGTGTGCTAGATTTTGATTTATATGATTAAAATTTTAAAATTAATGAAACTCTGTTTACAAAATCAAGCCTACGAAAGTTTTGAGTATAGGGTTTCACAAATTTAGTTTGTAACAGTGCAAAAGAGGATGTAGAATTGGCTAAGCAAGTCTAGTTCATAAACCAAATAAAAGAAGTACTTGACTACTACCAGACATGACAAATAGAACAAACATTCCAATTCAATTTAATGAAAACTTTTTTCACAGATCAAAACAAAATACATACAAGAAAAACTAAATAGAGAGATTGTGACTTAGGCCTTTGTAGGAACCTCTCAAATAAGAACATACATGTTCCTAATACCAAAACAACTGCCAGACAATTACATCGTGGAAACCAGGGGAAACTTATCCCAAAATGCCAAAATGAGTAGAATGGCTAATTACATTTTCGCTGGTATTTGATAGTAGACATTTGTAATCCACGTGAAACTGTAAAGCATCTGGTAAACCAATATAATAACTCACAGAAAAAGATGTTATAAAACTTAGGAGTTCCAGCCAGAAGTGCCAATTAAAACTGAGCTATACAGCAAGCACAATCCCTGATTTAGCTCAAATTATTTCAGCTTCTCAGCATCATCCATTTGAGCAGATGAGTTAACAATACAAAGCCAGAATTTCAAGTTCAGATCCAAATTTCCTCACAGCTCAACTTAGCAACATAAGCAACTTTGGCAGTGCCTATCAACTCAAATTCACTAGGTGAGATATTAATAATGGGTCCTCTCTTCATTCTCTAATTGCAAACCTTCCATGCCCCTGAGTACAGAGTCATAATTTTTCCCGTGAGAAGCATTTCTCCCGGATGATACAACTCTCTTGGGATCAGAAGATCCAATTGGTGAACTTCTTTGCGCACTCAAACCTCTGTGTGCTACTCCTCCAGGGCTAGCTTCAGCAGTGCGAGTACGAATTTCGGACTCAGTACCAACAAAGGCATCACGGCTACCGGAAACAGCAACCCGCCTTGATGATCCACTTGACTGACCCAAGACATTGGCACTTGATAACTGCATGGTCATTCATTAGGCAATTATAGAGTCGACAAAAAGAAAAACTAAGAGTTGAAAAAAAGTAAAGCTTAGATTGCACATTCTACAGCATAACATACAGATTCGATTTACTTTACAGATCAGTGACAATAACCTGAATTTTGAAAAGGAACCACAAGTAAACAGTGTCCCTAAAAAACTCAGGAACATCCATAATAACAGTTGTTGGTAATTGAACTTTTTTGCTGAGAAACTTACAGTATTTAAAATGGGCCCTGACATTCTGCGCCTTGAGGAATCCACTGAAACCAAAGCAGGAGGTCGCCCTTCTTCCCCTCCTGTGAGACAGAAAATATAGAAAATCACCATACAGATCAAAAGATAATTTAAAAACCATTTAAAAATAATTTCAAAGGGTATTATATTGCAAAACCTAAATCAATAGATTATAGAAAAAAAATTAGAAAGAGGTAAATTAAGAAATAGGAGATGGCTAAAAATCAATAATATCTGAAGAATTAATGAAAGAATGTTATTTAAATTGAGAAAATATCAGGTGGAAAAGATTGTTCATTTCTGACACTATAAGAGAAAAAAGTTACATGAATATAAAGGAAATCATACACTTATACAAATCAAAATACGAAATGCCTATTACTCTACAAGTAAACTTGGATAAACTACCTGTATGCCTATCAGCATTAGTAACAGCAGGGGGCATTCCAGAACTGGTTCCAGCACCAGGACCCTGAATAAAACAAGTGTCAGGAAGTTTCATCAATTGCACAATGACAAAAGAATCCCAAAGGGGCAATAAGAAAATTACTTACAATCGCCCGAGTTGGAGGAGTGGCTAACTGTGATTGTTGATACTTCAAAATGGTCCAATCAAAGACATAATCAAACTGGAATCCTGTTCAATCAAATACTAACTTGATAAGAAAAACAAATTCAAAACATGATATTCTTTTATTAAACACAAAAATATATGAGGAAGTGAACTTAAGAAGTTGAACAAGGATCCACTGTACACTATATAATAAGTACAAACCTTCTCGTATAAAAAGGTCCCGGAATATTCTTTTGAGGTAAGCATAATCTGGCTTATCATCAAACCTTAATGATCGGCAGTAATGGAAGTAAGATGCAAATTCTGTTGGATAGCCACGACACAAGGCCTGGAATAAGCAAAATATTCTCAGTGATTCATGAAAAGGCACATATACGTGCACTAGAAAAGGACTTATAATTTAACTTACTTCAATCGAGGTAGAAACCTTCTTTTCACTAATTTTCTCATACTTCTGTTTCTTTGTTCCTGCTTTAAGTCCCTGCCAAGGAAGACTACAAAGAAAAAGGAAATCAGACAAAGTTTACAGTTCTTGTAGCCAACAGAGTAAGGTTGTAGCAACACTCACCTTCCTCTCAAGAAGTACATCAAAACATAACCAAGAGACTCAAGATCATCTCTTCTGCTTTGCTCTAAGCATCAATCACCACAGAAGTAGAAGCAACATGTATCTATTAGATAACAAAATTTAACCATTTATTATTCATATGTTGGTAAAGAATCAGGAAGTAACACATACCAATGCCAAGGTGAGTATTCATGCTAGCATATCTCGCAGTTCCAGTCAAATTCTTATTTTCCCTGCATTATTAATGATTGAACATATCAGAAAATAAATTGATACTCAAACAGAAGCCCTCTACGCTTTAACAGCATTTGCTAAAATATTGATAATATTACATCTATGACTTAGACAACCAGAACCTTGAAACCAGAGACTAAAATACAAAAATAGTATGCATAATTGATGCATTTCTCACCCGAACATTCAGATCAATAAAGTTTCAGCAAAGAATGAAATGATATCAACAGAAAAATGAGAAGTCATCAAACAAAAAAAGAGGGATGCAAGGAGATGACAGGTGTGGTGTGCGCACGCACTCGAGCTCATAAATAAACTTTTTTGGAAGATGAGGAGGATTTCCATGCAGGGGCAGGAGCATATTTACAGGATTGTATTAAGATAATCTAAGACTATAACTCAACAAGGTACTCCTTTGAGCAACAACTTTCCATTTAATTGCTTCCTTACTAGTGTGACTTACTAGTGTTAGCCAGCAGGCATTATTCTTGTACGTCAGAGCTGAAACCCTCCCAAGAATATAATCTTGATAAGCAAATTCAGAATTTAGACTTTTTTAGGTTATTAACAAGAATTATGATAGAAAACTTTAAAGTCAATATTATATATCATTTAGTCTCCTTCCACCCATCAGCTGTTCCTTTTTTTTTTTTTAATTACTGTTCACAGTCAAACAAACTTTGCTGCACTAAACAAAATATATCAAAAAATATCTGGCATTAAACAAAATTAACCAAAAAATATCTGGCATTAAACTAGTTAATACCAAATTATAGATAAAACTATGAACCATTGAAATCAATACAAATTCAGATAGATTGTAACAAGTTAAATTCAAACAGCTATGAAATTGTTTTAATCATGCCTCTAAAATCCTGGAACATTCAAAATCCCTAAAAGAGTTATAGCAAGAAGTTGTTACAAAGAAATTATAAAAAGAATGGCATTTGGAGCCTTTGTCGTACAAGACTAATAATGCCCAGGAAAATACCAACAAGTAGCAAAATTTTATATCTAATATTATGGCCATCATAAGGTATGCTAAGTGATAACACTTTATTTGACATTAACTATTATATTCTCAATAAAACCCATAATAACATATACCCTCCCTAATCTTTTATTTTCTTAATATGGCAGCTGCTCAGTATATGACAACTTGCAACTACAGCACAGGGTAGGAATAATTGAAATTAAGATATGATATTTTATGATGCCATCAAGGCCTTACACTACATCCTTGATAAGTACTAAATTTAGTGCATGCCAATAAATCTTCATACCTGTAAGGAATATGTTGATGTGTTGAGCTATCTCTGTATTTCTTAGCCAAACCAAAATCAATAGCATAAACCTAAATGCACATCAATGCATTAAATACCTCAATAAATATGAGAACAAAC
>Ga0123341_1000855_pt1 | contig 21052 bp, 9 predicted proteins | sample Turbeapinknodule_FD_89959 | JGI IMG/M metagenome (GOLD analysis project Ga0123341, IMG submission 89959) | Root nodule microbial communities of legume samples collected from Mexico - Turtle bean Mexico pink nodule | ecosystem: Host-associated > Plants > Roots > Nodule | place: Mexico: Nepantla...
AATTAATATAGTTAAACTTGATATAATTCAAATTAATTAAGAGATAGATGTATGGGTGGATTGAAAAAAAAAAGTGAAATATGTATATAAATTGCTAATATTTTGGTTTGTTAAATCACGCGGATAAGGGAAAGGGGATTAAGATTTTAAAACTATTTTGGATTATTTTTTAGACTTCGTTAAAAGTATGTCACTAATTTTGAACGTGGAGAAATTTCTCAATTTCTTTAGTTTTAATTTTTTGGTCTGAGATCGACCAGCACTGAATATAAACACTTGTCTATGGTCTTTAGTCTATAATCCTTAGCAGTAAACGTTACAAAGCCCTTTGAAAACATAACAAGAGGACTTGATATCTGCATTTTAGCCAAAAGGGAGAAAATAAGTAGTTTGTTCATTCTTTAGTTACAAAATCCATAAGTTTCTGTTAATAAAAGTAAAATACAGCTAAATACATAGATGTGGTTTAAACAATGAAGCAGTAGAAAGAAACAGAGTCTTTTGGCAATGTGAGTGTTAGGTGTGCAGCTCAAACCCCATTTAGGTTTTGTCTGCGTGCAACTATGGAAAGAAGTCTAGAAACCCCTTGGGTCCAAATATCATATTCTCTTTGATTTCTACATTCAAACTCCACAATGCCCCTGGCTTCCGTCTTCAATCCAAAATACCTTCTTTCTTCACCCTCATTAAACAGATGCCGTCCTGGCCACGCTGCTAAATTTGTGCACACATCCAACACAACATCTGCAAATATAATTAAAAGCAAAAGTTATGACTTGTTCTTATGGGAGCAAAATAAAGTTAGGTGGTTGATAACTTGCTAGTATATGCTAGGCTAGTAGATTACTCTTTTTCTTTTTGGTAATAGTTCCTACAACGTGTCTGCTCTTCATTTTCAGCATTACCTGAAATTGTTGCTAGCATTGTGATGAATGGAGACACGTACTCAATTCCATCTGATATGAATTTTTGAAAGAACAAATACCTGGCCTGTTCGATGTATATAAACTGAAACTACTTTCCAGTGAAGATCACCTACAACAATTACCAAAATTGAGTTTAATATTTTTGTAAACAAGAGATAAATTCCATATGGCTAATATATAGATGTGTTGGTTAGTTACTGAAATTACCTTTGCGGGTCCTTTTGAGTAATGCAGTGCCCCTAGCAAGGAGCTCTTGGTTGCAGGAACCCAAAAAATTGTCACCATTCATAATCTCCCCACTATCACTGGTGCTAGAATTACTGTTGTTGCTTTTACCACATATTCCAATAACTGCTCCTTTCTCTAATGGAGTCACTGCATTAATATTCCACACCTCCTTCGATGCTCTTGCTTTCAAGGTTGCTGCCCCACGTAGAGCTGCACATTAAAGGATCACATTCACGTCCTTCAAGTGGCTATAGAAAGAGAGAAAAATACATAACAAGACTATCTCTCGCAACCAATGTGTACAAGTTCCTTCTGGTACTAAGGGATCAATCAACAATGAAACTACAGATCCTAGTATATTCTTTACAGCTGAAGCAACTTATTTAGCCCTTTGGTCAAGTCACTTAACATTATGCAGAGTTCTATGATAGATTTGTTCCGAATTAGTCAGCAGAAATTTCTAAAAGTTCTTAGTATATGATCATTAAACACTTTATAATAACAGTAATAAACTTTGCCTGTGGCAGCTGCAGCTGTAAGTGTTGTGATATCATCATGAGAACGGACATTGACAGCAGAGCTAACCACAGAAGCAAGGTGATCTCTCTCAGCTCCCATTGCTTCAGCGGCCTCTACACACTGAGCAGCAACTAAAGTGGCCGCAGAAGCAACAGACATGGCCATCTTCTCATCCTTGGAAGCCGCAGATGTGGCTGCCGTTGCGGCAGTGACAGCTGCAACTGCAGCTGCTAAGGCAGCAACAGAAATGGCAGCATGAAGTTGAGCATTATGGGTTCTGTTTTCTTCTTTCTTCTTTTCTCTTCTGTCTTTCAACCATCTTCCAACTGTTTTAGGTCCGGAGCAAGGAGTGGCATTGCCTGTAGCACCACTCATGGCTCGCCCACCATTGAATAAGGGGTGAATGGAGTTGTTTGCCCGAAAAAACTGCAGTAGATACATGAAGTCTAGCATCATTATTCTCCATTGTTGGACCAATTTAACACTATAAAATTGTTCCATCTCAAATCCAGAGAATGCTTGTTCAATTATTCATGGTTACTTACCTTGCCACTTGAGAGTGTTGGATAAATTGATTTTGAATAAAATTAATTTGATTAAACTTCAACATAAAATTTTCTATAAATGGAAAAAATATCTGAAATTGTTTAAATTCAGAATCAATTATAGACTTACAATCAATTATTTACAACAAAATAAAAATATAAAATTCATTAAAAAATAACATAATTGCTATTTCGGCATGATTACGAAGAATCCAAGTCGACCAAACATGTAATGTTTCATTTCATGGTTCCTGTGATGAAGGTAAGAACATTAGACATATTTCCTGTGCCAACTCTATTCTTTGGTTTCTTTGTAGTAAAAAGGACAAATTGAACTTTTTCTATCTGCCAGGAAAAAATTCCAAAATGAGAAGATTGTTTTGTTTGCGTGACCCTGGAGATAAGGTACACTGGACAGTCAAAATCTTTGTCCTGTTGTGAGACAATCACCTGGCAGGTAAGATAAGTTAACTGGAAGCCATACCAGTAAACAGCAGCGTGCTCATTACCCACTTCAACAGTTCAAAACTCAGCCTGTCTTATCCAAAGTTCAAAACTTTGATTTTTTAAATGAAAAGTCACAACCCCTCCAAAACATTAGGCTCTAGCTCCTTCTTTAGGTGTGATGGGGTGGGTGAAATAAAGTAGAGTTGATCCTAACTCATGGAAAACCCATGAGCACCAAGCATCAAACGCCACCATAAATGTGCAATTTATTGTTGAATAGCTGTGAACATAGTTATTTTTTTCATGCAGCCATGGGAACTAAAATGAGTCATGACTAGCAGGTGAATCAGTTTGGCCCTCAAGCTCCTTTATTTTGTAAATTATTTTTACTGTTTTTCATGGCAGGTGAACACGATAACCCTCCTAAATCCTAATGCAATGCAAGCATGACAAAGAAAACTTTTCTACAATTATTTATAAACATGAAAAGAAATTATAAAACAAGTAACGTGACACCTAAAGGCAGATAAAACAAAAATCACAGCGGGCCTTTTAAAAACAATAGAACTTTCAAAATTTTCTGTAAGTACACACAATACAAAACAATATATTTTCGAAGATCTAGATAATGATTGTTTCTGCCTTCTATCTAGCTAATACGTATCTTTCTCCTTAAAATGCATGATATTTATATTACCTTAATGGATTTTCGTTGATGGACCGGATTAGAGATTTGATTCGTATTTAGGGTTGCACTAAATAATCCTTAATCACATATTTATCCTACTGACTTAATCAATCATTGACTAAACTTTAAGAATCGGTCGATCATGTGGTCGACTCGACATTGCTTAGACGATGACTTGATTTGAGTGTTGGCCGACTCAGTGAGTCGTACCAGTACACAATTTTTTCATATTTAATCAACATGAGTAATAGCAAAGCAACGCCCCCACATTGATATTTTTGAAATCAACTAAACGTGTTTAAAATCTATGTTTAAGGCTAATTTAAAACATATCCAGCATTTCAAAATTAAGTACTGAAATACCTTATTACACAGGTAGCATAGTTTTAGGAAGAAAGATAAAGCAGCATTCAAAAGTGAGATTGGGAAGAGGAGAAAGAACAAAAGGCTTAGAATAGTTACAAAAATATTATTGTACTTGTGAGAAAGTAAGCAGTGGTGTAGCTGAGGGCCCCACCTAGGTGAAAAAGAAAGTGGAAAGGAACAGAGAGATACCTTGACAACATCGTCAAACTCGTCAGAAGGAGAGATTGGTGGACTGTCCGTCCCGGTTAAAGAAGCACCACCATTCAAAGGTTCACTGCTGTGAGATAGTCTACCAGACGTTAATGGAGACACTTCCTGTCTCACACACATCACACATTCAGGCATCTTCAAACCAAAACGGGGTGATACATATAAAGAAAAAACAAAAATAAGCAAAATGAGAAAGACCCTCATGAGAACCAAAAGAAATGAAGTGGCTTTTGTATGAAAGAAAAACAATGTGAGATTGTGAACACCTCTCTAGTTGACTGTGACATAATGCGGTCAAGGACGAGCTGTGAAGTAGCGGAGGAAGCAAAAGAGAACTGGTTGCCACACATGGTTGCTGAGAATTCCTCTGACTTAGCAGAAGAGGTTTCTTCGGAAATGGAGTTGGTGACACAAGAGGGTATAATGGGAGGCTTGGAAGGTGTGTAAGAAGAAGGAGGTGGTGGAGGTGCAAGGGCTTTAGAGACCTCAATAGCAGAGGCACTCCATGATCTTGAAAGAAACTCCATTGGTACTCTTGGGCTTTCTGGCAAATGAGTACCAGTTCTGGTTTTGAGGAACTCATTTCGGCCACAATTCATTGTGAACTTGGGTTCCATGTCTGTGGTCTAACAAGTTTGAAGTTTGCAGAGGTGGCTTGGTTTCCTTAAGGGCTGGTATATATAGTGGAATCTTTGAGGAACTCAGGAGTGTGTAAGAACATGTCTAATGGTACATTTTCCTTTTGTTCTGAAGTCATTTTCAGTAGGGCTTAATATACACATCAAATTTCAAAATTAGTAAGGCTTAAATGATAAAATTGCTTAAGAACTCCAAAAATAGATCTTTACACTTTGTGGTAGAAAGGTAATAATAATATTTCAATACGTGTTTGGTTCACTTCACGTATCTACATTTATCTAAATTTCACCTTATATTAAAAGCGACAATAAATTATTTCACTAGTCTACATCCTCATACAAGAATTGTTTTTATGCAATGGTTTCTCAATCAACACCACTCTAATGGTATTTCAAACTAAATAATGTGTTTTTACCTCTAAGAACCACTTAACCAATTTTTTATTGGAATTGCTCTTGCGGTTTGTTAACATTGAAAAAAAAAATAACTTTCCATTAAATGGGATAGATAAAAATAAAGAGGAAATAATATGTGAATAAAATAAATAAGATATAGGATACATTTGGGGGTATTTAATTTAAGATAAATAAAAAGAAATAGAGATGAGAGAATCCCAAAAAATAGTTAATTAACAAGGTGAATGAGTATGTGTCATCTCACAACACAAAATTATGCAAAAATCAATCATACAAAAGCCATACAGTACTTATCGTTCATTTGTTGTCACTTTTTAATAGAAATAAATTTGAGTAGGATTTGTTATTTTTCTATTTCTTTTCATCCTATTTCATGTCTAGCGATTAGACTCATTTTATCCTCCTACTTCATCTCATTATCTTTATTTCTTCATCTTCTTTTTGCCACGAAACAAAGTGAAAGAGAATATCAGCTATATTTGTTTATTTCGTGAAGAGAAAATGACAAAAAAAAGTTGTTTTTCAGAATTAAGCATTAATTTTCTTCTGTTCAAATTAAAAAATTTCTCAACTCAGACATTTTACGATGATAATGCCAATTTCCTGAGGTAATGCCCGGTAAGCAGAGGTGATAAAGTGGCTTAAGGACAGTGAGGATTGATCATGTGAAGTACGTTGCTGTGAAATTCATACTGGAAATAAAGTACTGTGTTTCTGCTTTGTGTTCGATATGAGAGACTAGGGCGTAGGGAGAATTGGGTGACAATTGTCATTTTAACACAATCTTCATAGCTCCTCTCGCAGATTCTAACATTATTAAATTGATATCACGAAGAGTAGCCACTGAAGATCATATAATTTTAAAAATCAGTGTTGAACATATAGTTGAGCTATAATTAGTGACTCATTCACCTATCATTACGAAGCAATAATTACGAATAATGTTCACCATCATTCATGATTTAACTATAACAATTCACGTGACAATAGTGGTGGACCAGGCTTATAATATTAAATTATTAATACATCATTACAAATTAAGGACAAAGGCATGTAGTCGAATGCTGCATATACCCCTTTTCCCAAAGGACTAAACACGAAAAAATACTGGCTAATGGGCTAGTGCCTAGAAGGAACTTAACTATGAACAAGACAAAAAGAAAAAGCACTTGAATAGGGGCAAGTTCTGGTAAGGTAATAATAGCGTTAATAAAATTTGGAATCTTGTTTACGTACAAATCGTATCACTTAAGGGAATAGGAACTGTTGCACCATTAAAAAATTATTAACAAGGACCAACAAAGCGAATTCCCAAAGCAGTACTATACACATGAATTGATATACATTGCATATGGTCATTGCAATCAATGTTTTTATCAGTGATATAGGGAAGATTTGACCAATGCAGCAAAGAGACAACCTCAATTTCATTCTTTGTTTGAGAGTGAAGTAGTTTCCCACTTTACTTTCAGAACAAATTGAAATTCTGTAGCCAGATCCAGTTCCCACAAAATTAAAAATCTTGAAATCCAGTAAGAAAAGGAGAAATGAGATTAAATTATGCACGTTACTAGCCAATTTGATGAGTTTATAATAGGACCATTGTAAGAGGGGAGTGTCGGGCTATACAGTGGACAATGTCTTCCTTCTTGTCGTAGGATTTGGTGACGTCCATGGCCGACAGGTTAAGAAGTCCAAACCAGTTTTAGCAGAAACATTTTTTTTTCCAGCGTTGAGTTGGACAAAAAAGCTGTGTTCTAGAAGAGGACCTGTGTTAAATTGCGCGTGCATATAGAGACGTCATCACTCATAAGCTGCTGTTTTCTTTACTTTTCGGCCACGGGCATGAACACGATCTCAATCCCCCCTCTCATAATTCTCTGAACAAAGGGAAAAAAAAGGGCTCTGAGAAACAGCCTTAGCTTTTTGGTTTCGGAGCATTTTGTTTCATAACTGACAAAAGGTGGAAATGTTGTTCCTTTTGCCTCGAATTCTCAATGACGATTGTTCCCCTTGAATTCCAATTGCATTCAAATGTGCTTACAGGTTATTTTCAGAAAATTATTCCTACCCACATTTGCTTTTTCAAGTCAACTTTGGTTACCCTTCAGGACCACTACCAATGAAAAAGCAAGACCTACGGAAGTGGCTACTTCGTTGTACTAACGGATGCATAGATAGGCTTCCTTTTCTTTTCTTTCCGCCTCGTCTTAAAAGAAAATCACAAGTGTAACTTTTTTCTTTTCTTTACCAGAGGACCTCTTGATGTAGAGCAGCCACATATTCACATTTGTTTCCAGGCCAATTATACATCCATATATCATTATATGTGCGTGTAACGTTACTCTAGTGAATGTGTGCAGGTTTTTGGTTTAAGCCAAAGTTATGGAACCAATGAAAGCTAAAGACCGATAAGAGAACCTTCCCTGGCAGATATTTCCTGACATAATGTGATAAGGCCGAAAGAGTGAAGCCATTGTTAAATGCATGTCCATTCTTTATCGGCTAGCAGCTGCAAGATAAAGCAATCTTTCAGTTGCATGATCAGGTCATCTTTTTCAGCCGTTTTCTTTTCTTTTTCTTTTATAATTCCTATATTGAGTCCAGGATTAGGTACAAAATTTAGCATGGCACATGCAGGTGATTTGAATCAACATAATCTAAGTTATATAAAGAACAGGGGGAGAGGAATAGACAAAAAGGTAGAATAATGTAGAGGAGTATTTGTTTCTTCTTTTAGGTCTTTTGTTTTTTTATTTATGTTCACTGCTTTATTCTCAGTTTTAGAATATCAGTTTAGAAATCAGTAAAAGCCTTCCCTGTTTAAATCTTATAAAACAAATACAAAGTAACAATTTTTATAATTTATAAAATTAAAAATAAGAAATGCAAAACAAAAAGGCATTTTCTCAAGACTAGCAGGCCAAATTTCTCCATTGTTGAGCAGCTCCCGCAAACATATTACTTTCTACTAAATGAAATGTAGTCCTGCACAGTCTATCTTTTTAGCAAGAATTTGACTGTTCCAAAAAAAAAGGTACCGTAATACATAATGAGTGAGGTTTAGCTTATCAATCTCTATCTTTGAAACAGGACTTACCAGAGTCTGGTACCTATTTGATTGCAAACCGCTACCACCATAATACATAATGAGTGAGGTTTAACCTATCAATCTCTATCTTTGACACAGGATATTCTTTGAAACAGGACTAACCATAGTCTGGTCACCTATTTGATTGCAAACCGCTACCACCATAATACTGCTTTGTTGTTTCACGTGAGAACTCGGCAAAAGTCATACCTTCCTTCAACCGTGACGAAAGAGGGGGAACTATTTTGTTAATTTCTTGAGTCAGATTATCATTATCCTGTCCAGACTGCCGTTGCTCCTCATCCGAAGCCACTAAACACTGACCATGGAACCCATTGAAGGAGGAATTTGCATGAGGATAATCGGAGATAGAGAATGTTTTAGTCCATGCAGGCAGCAGAAACACAACAAAAGTTTCTCTGCTCAAATTTTGAAACTTGGAAGGTCTATGAACAGAGTGCAGGGTCGCACGAAGCTTTCCCTTTGAGATTAAATCAGCAGCTTCCCCAACTTGAATGATAAAACTTTCTGGAGGGGCCTTCACCATGATGGCCCTTTTCCTATTAGGATCATATATCTGCAAGCATGTATGCCCAGTTGGCGATTGACATTCATCAAAACAAGATGAGGGAAATGGATTTTCCGTTTTGCTTGCCTCTGAATAAGATGGCAGAATAAACATTGGAGACGTTAGAACAGTGAATATACCATAATCATAATGCCACTGCTGCCACAAATTTGAATGAATTCCACCCGGATTCACATCACAGGCAATTGAATTCAACTCTGACCCTTCCAATGGTTTCACATTACCAGCACGTCTCTTGCTTGTTGTTCTGCTCCTTTCATGTTTTTTAAGGAGAAGAGCATCTAAATGCGAATGATAATGAATGAGTCTCCCTTTAGCCCCACGTGAATCCAATAAACTCAGCTCCAACTCATTGCCACCAATAGCCTTGTCACATATTCGAGCAAGGCAAAGCCCAAGCTCCATCATGCAAAACCCTAGCTCTTGGAAATAACTTCCAAGATTCTCGAATTCAGTACCACAGCAGTCGCTAACTGTTTTTTCAACAAGTGGAGATTTGGCATATTTCAGTTGCATGGCAAAGGAGGACACACTCCTATCAGGATTTAGCAGAGGAACGTCACCACCTAAGTTATGCTCCTAGGAAGAAAGCACGCAATGCAAGCACAATGAGCATCCCTACAAAACTGAATTGTTTTAAACCTAAACCCTAGGTTGATGTTTATGTGCAATAATGAATCAGAATCAGAATCAGAACATTCCACTGAGAAATCACATATACACAAGAGGTAGAATTACCTTGAGAACGATTTTTCGGGTTTCGCGGGGGAGAAGAGCGAGGCTCCGAGCTAGAGGTAGAAGGTGTGAGCGGAGGTTGGATGCGTTGGGGACGCCGGTGATGGCGAGGAGGCCTGGCCCAGTAGGCCCTAGAGCTTCCATTATGGAATCCACTGTGGATGAAGTTGATGGCGAACATAAGTCTGAGTATTCAAGCACGCAGAGATCTATCGTATTTGCTTCCTCCATCTCCATTTCTTGCAGTTGCAGAGACAGAGAAAGAGAGTATCGACGCTGGCAAGGACGACGGTGATACTATGGGCTTAGGCTCCAGTGTAAATTTGTATTGGGCTTTTCACCATTTCAACTCGAACTTTTACTTCCTGCACCCATTTTTAAAACGTTTTGCCCTTTCTGATTTATAACTCCTTCAACCTCCCAAAAGCTTCATTTCTGTGTTGTCCTCCATTGTAACCCAAATTGCTTTGGACATTGTATTGGACAAAGGTGTGTAAGGGTTGAAGGTAGCTGACTCCTTTGAGTAAGCATTTTGTATTCTTTTTTTCAATGTATTCGAGCAATAGTAGATCTTTAATTTGTTTTCAAGTTATTTCTAGATTGTGCTATTTAGAAATCTTTAATATTAAAATTTTAACTTATGGATTGTAAAATATATTGATTAATGTAGAAGTATATTTTTCTTCTCGATTGATAAATCTGAAAGTGTATTTTTCTTTTTCAAATTGTATAATCTAGAAGTTGTTCTTTAACTCCTAGATTACATGTTTCATAAATAAATTGGAATATTTATTGTTTGGTAGAAATGATTATGATTTAGAAATTTGTAATAATAATAATTATATTTAATACAAATGAAAGATCAAATTTTGATTAAAATATTGGATGAATTTTATATATTAATTAATAGTATAAAACTCTTAATATTACAAAATGTGAATTGTAGTTACACTTAGGTAAGTAAAATATTTCATTATTTGTACTGAAAATGTCATAAGGGACGCATCATGATATTGTAATATATTTGTTTATGTATATGGTACATAGGATGACCTACTTGAATAAGTTTGTGAGGTAGTATTTAAGTAACTTGATGCGCAAAAACTTCAAAGGGTAATTATGTAATTCAACAACATCTTGAATTTATCTATTTAACCTAACCATGATGGCTTCCATGTTTTCTTCCACTTCGTCCTTAATCTCGATGATATCCAAATTCATGAAATATTCATCAATGCTTTTTTCCCTTTCTACAAGCCTTTAAAGCTTAAGAAAATAGTTCATTTTTTATAAAAAGAAGGCAAAATCTCTCTTCCATCACACCAAACCATATTGTTCAAATTAAATAGTAACAAGTTTGACTTTTGTAACGTCTTTATATTATAAAATTAAAAAATTGATTTACCTTAACTTTCATTCAAACTTTATATTTTTATACAAAATAATGAAAGAAAATGCGTCAAATAAATCGACAAAACTTGAAGTGGAGTGAAATAATTTTTGTATGTGAAATGACTTTAAAGAAGACAATAAGATTGTTTTTGAAGGAGACGTTAACATATCAAATAATGAAATTCAAGTTATTAGTCTTTTAGGATGAATCTTTTTTTTACATTATTGTTTATTGTTACTTACTTTTCTCAAAATTTGTATCAGTTTGTTGATACTTGAACAATTTATTTATTTATTTACGTGTATTATTTATGTTTATGCATTTTTTATATTAATTTTAGTATGTTTAGTTTTTTTATTTGTTCGTATATACTGATTTATATTTTTTATATGTTAATATTTGCTTTATAATTTATTTATTTATTAATAGATTAACAATACTTCATAAATAATTAATATCTTGCATTCTTTTCCTATGTATAGGACGGGTTGAAAACCTAGTTCAAATACAATTTAGGGTTGCTATTACCTTAAAATTTAGAAATCTTTATATTTGATTTGGTAAATCTTTCTTGTTGGATGGATTTTTCTCCTTGCCTTCTTCATATAAACATGTGAAATTCATTTTCAACATATGATCATTCATGTCCATTTGTTCTCCTTTTATTCTTTGTCTTGTGTTACCAATGAAAAACAAGTCAACTGTGTTGCAACTTTTACATCGAATATGTATTTACACAATGTACAAAAAGTACGATGTCATTTTTGTAAATAAAATGACATTTTTATGTCAATATGAGAGACTCTGACCTAAAACTTAGTTTAAACAGCACAAGGCTCTTCTTCCTCACAGTTTCTTTCTCGTGATTCATTGGCCTCTTCAACGGTGACAAGAACATTTTTGCACATATTGGTGGCCCTAAGTGTGTTCATATTCCTTCTTTATTTGTCATTTGAGGCAGTGGACATTTCTCTACAATTGAATTTAAACTTTTGTGGATGAACATTTGTCATTTAGGATAGTGCTCTATATCTCTATTTTATTATTGAAATTAACATCATGGTTGTTTTTGTGGATCTCAATCACGAATATATTATATTTAGGACGTCTTGCATGAGATGAAGATGTAGTTTGAAAAAAAAAACTAAATCACATTCGACAGTCATTGAAGAAAGATTTTAATGAAAAGTTAGAATCTTTTATTCTTTCACAACAACATACTCAAGAAACACCGTATGCTTAAAGTTGTTCAAGTGAGAACCAAAAGGAATTGTGTTGTTGCAGATTCCTCCTGAGCGAATTATACTCACACTGATGTACCAAACTAGTGTGAGTTATATAACATAACCCACGTCTAGTGGTAATTGGTCGAGAAATAGAGATTAAGCATCCATAATGTTCCTCTACAATGAGAAATAGTTAGTGATTGATGAAGGTTGAGATGTCAAGTGTCTTTATCCAATACATTAATTTATTAAATATTGTTATACCTGATTTTTTATAAGAAAAAAAATAGTCTACTAATAGACAACGTAATTGAAAATGAATGAGATTTATATTTCCAAAAAAATAAATATACAGTTAATTTTTTCAGTGGTATTTGTACTTATTATTTTCATCTAGAAGTCAATTTAAATAATAAAAACTATTTTAAGTTAAATAAATTGTTATTTTCTAGAAAACAGAATTTTAAAAGATATTTTTATTCCTATTATAAGTTTTATATGAATAATATTATCAGACTTGTTTAAGTTATTTAAGCTCGTTAGATTTACTGAGGTGATAATGCATCATTGAATGAGAATATTGGATTCTAAAAAATCACTTACAGCAAAAGGTTGTTTGTCTCAATTTCACATAAACAATTCTGAAACACATTTCTAAAGAAAACAGTTAACATCTTGCTTTGACGTAGTTTAAGAAAGTCTTTTTCTACACACTACATGCGCAATAGCTTCGTAGACGTCTCAGAATGCCAATGGTGCCATGAAGAACAGTAAGAATAAGAACAATATCCCATTATATAGAAGCTAAGCTACTCTTCACTTTATAACATAGTTCTACGTTAGATTATACTCATGTTAATCATCACAAGAGTGCGTCAGAAATCCTTGGACAACTACAGTATCTCTAAACCTTGGTCAACAAGCTGTTTCCCTTGGAGAAATCTCAGGCCCGAATGGCTTCAACGACACCCGAGAGCTCTTCAAACCTCTGCTGTTGTAGGAGCGGTGCACTGCACTAGTAATAGCACTCCTTGTTTTGATCCACTACTGATAAAGTTAACTTCAAACTAGTTGTGCTAGTGCTGCAGAGTGCAGCATATCAGAAAATGAGAATGATGTCAACTACAATAAGATTAGAAGCTGAGCTACTGATCAAATTTACACTACTGTTAACTATCTAAAAGAGCATCAAGAAACCTTAGGCAACAGTTTCTTTGAAGCTCTTAGCCAACCAAATAGCTGTCTCTCTCGGGGAAACCTTCTCAGGACCGAATGGCTTCAACAACACTCCAAGCTCTTCAAACCTCTGTTGCTGTAGGAGCCGAGCAGAGAACTCAAGCAAACCCTCCAATGCCTCTGCACGTTGCTGGTAAGACGAGGGGTCAAACCTGCGTTGGCAAGACTCGGCAGAGAAGAGACTTGAAACAGCATGCTCAGAGCATTCATTGCCATGTGAAACTGGAGCAGCACCCTTTGGGGATTGTACACTTGAAGGGACACTGACTTTGTCCACAACTTGGATTGTGCACTTGTCTTTCGTGATTAAGCACTCGGCACTCTTTGGGGAACCAGAAGAACACTGAGCCGAATTTGATGAAGTTCCACAAACAGGAAAGAGAGAATCCTGACAAGAGGCTAGAGGGAATTCGGCAATCTTGTCAATTCGCGGTGCATTGACAGAAACATCAGGAGAGTCCATGCCCCGGAGAAGACCAACATTAGCTCTATATGGGGTGGTCATACACATGGTTTTGGTAGGGAGTGGAAGAGAAGCTCTGCGAGATGGTGGTGTAAATTTAACACCTGGAGTAGAAGATGCTGGAAGCTGAAATGATAACAAGCAAACAAATAAAATGACATACACCCAGGAAAATAACACTAATTCATCATGTCACGAGACTTGACATTGATAGGGTGTACCTTAATGCATGAACACAAGCATGCATGCACGCTGAACCTAAATGCATAATACATGATTTCATATGACATGATTCAAATGCTAATTCAGGTTGAGAAGTTAAGTTAATTGTCTCGGTACAGTCAATGTCAAATTATTTTTTTCTCTTTAAATTTCTTCTGTCATCAAAATATACGGAGGTATTGAAAAGTGGTGAACTTGAACTTACTAAATCACGCTTGGAACCTGTATGAGATGCCTTTGATGGTATTGTCTGCCTTCGGGGAGTGGCATATTCCTTAGCTGTTCTGAATCTTGGCATCCTATCAACAGTTGAGGACTTTGTGTCTTTTGACTTGTTACAATTGCATTCTTCACGCACACAACCAACAGAGAGCTCATAGTGTTTCTCTTTTGAACAAGAGAAACCATGACCTCTTTGAGTAGAACACACAGAACCTACTTCAGTTCCAGATATACTAGGATTCAATGCCCTGTCATTGCTGAATGACAATCTTTTGCCTCTACCAGAAAGTGTAGAAACAGAATCTGGCTCAACAAACTGAGTCCTTCTTACATAGTTTGAATCAGACCATTGGAATGGATAAGTACTTCTTCTAGGGTTATTTAATTTCAAGTGAATTTTAAGAATGTAAGGCTGAAGATGCGGATGATTTAGTAACTCTGCAGCCTGCCAAAAAAATTGCACTTCAGTAGTGTTGAATAAATCCACCAAAATGACGTTAAACTGAACAGAAATCAACTAATTATAACCACTGCATCCAAAAGTATGCTCAAAATGGAAACCACATAAATGGTTCTATAAGAAGCCCCCTTGACATACGCGTTATGCAGTAAAGTAAAATAAACAATCCATACATTTTTTCACGTCACATTACACATTCCACAAGCAAAGCCTCGGGTAACTAACTTAACTAGATAATGGTTCACACAATATACAAGAATAGATTCTGGGAAAAGACAACTAAGGGATCAATCACAAAGAATCTATTCCGCTTATACAATATAAGTTAAAAGATAAAAGTCAAAATCATAACTAAAAAATTTGCAAAAATAAAAACTAAAAATTTGAGACCAGAGAATCCACATCTACATATGAACTTTCTGCTGTGATGACATCTGGCTTGTATTTATGATTCAAAGACAATGACATGTACAGTCAATTATGTCAGCACACCATTATTTTATAAACTCGTCTTCATTAATCAATTCACATCTTGACAAAAAACAACGAAATAAGCTACAAAAAGCATACACTAGGCCGAAGCTCTGGATTCTTCCGCAGCATACTCTTAACGAGCCCCCGACTGAAAGAAGAAACAGACATATTATCACAATAAGTTGCATAGATCATATCACTTAATGGTGACATGGAGCCAATGAAATGAGCAGCAAAAGTGAAAAATAATTGTATTAAGATCAACTGTTTGGATCAATAGAAATATCCAAAATCTGGGAGCTGCTAATATCAAGAATTGAAGCACATACTCAGTTTGACAGGATTGAAATAATAGTAATTCCTAAATCAGTCAAGAGACTTTTGTCAATTGAAAAACTCTTTTAAAATTTAAACACAGGAAACACTCTCTTCATAATCTGTTTAGGGTTTGTGGAGATCAAACTCAAAGAAGCAAGGGTCAATCTAATCAAACTGCTAATGGAGATCATTTCTATCTCATCTCTCTGTTTTTACTTCTTTTAATATTTTTCACTAAATCCAGGGTTGAGGAAAGAGAAAACTCTATACGATTATTACGTGATTTGATTTGTTACATCTTAATTCATGATTTTATCATTCAATTGAGTCAATTCTTCAGTTCTTAATGCCATTTTTGAACTGGTCCCTTAGGAATGGAAATTAAACACGATCTCTCAAATGGAAGATTGGTTATTGCATTTGATCTTGAGGAATTTGACCATAGTGGTTGAAAACCTAGGAATAAGACTTAATAATTGTGTAATATCATAAACATGCTACATGCTTGTTTGGGTTAGGAACATCTAAGAAACTAAGGTTCTCAGTGGGCACAAAGGATAAATGCCAAGGAATTGAATTTGGTCTAGAGTAGTGACTTTTATGTCAAATAGATTATAATCACTTAAATTGAGAGACAAATCAAATTCCTTGAAGAATAGAGAGGAATCTAACCCTCATCGAGGGCAATCAATATTGTTACATTGGTTGTGAATTGTAACCTGCATCTTATTTGTTCTGTTTTTGTATTCTTATTCTCTTTTCTCTTTTTTTCTGGATTATCAATTCAAATATATATAAACTTTTGTGGTTTGGCACTTAGATCTAATCCTAAAGGGAATGATACTTTATATTTTACTAATCAATAACAGTCAATACACTTGCTATTGTTTCCCTGTAAACGGATAAAGAGACTAAAGAAATAAAGATTACTAGGAAATAGAAGACTTACAAAGAACCAGAATACACTGTTGGTAGTGGAGCCACTAATGACTTGTTTATTTTGTTAATCAGTGCTTGCATATCCTGCTCAAATAAAAGACAAAAAAGAAAGAACTGATTTCACGTTGTCTTCCACAATGTAATAGTTCATACACCACCATGGAAACTCATGATGCAATATATTGTTTCAAGTTTCAAATTAATTTGTAATCCCGTCAAATTTCCCTTAGGCATTGTTTGGTTTAAAGGATCAATGAAGATGGAATTAAGGTGGGGTGTTTGGTAGGGGATGAAGTGAAGAAAAATAATTTTAAAAAATGGTGGAACTATTTTTCACATACTTCTACTCATCTCTCTCCGAATCTTTTCTTTATTTCTTTTCAACCAAACACCTTTAATTCTCAATTTATTTCTCACCTATTCCCACTCTATCAACTTATTTTCATCCATCCTACTTCTCTACCCTCTACCAAGTAGGGCATTATCATAAAAAGTTTTGCCAATAACGTATCATTAAGAAACAGCCAGCAAAAGAGAGAAACTTACAAGAGCTTTAAAAGCTGGTTTGTGAGCAGCCATTTCATACACACAACATCCTAACAATTATTTTAAAATGCAACAAACGTCAATTGCAAATGAAAGTACACTTGAAGATGAGAAAGGAAAGAGAAATTAAGTCTAGGTGATCTCACGAGTAAAAAAATAAATCTATCTCACCCAAAGACCAGATATCTGATTTAGAGCCATAGGGTATATCAGCAAGAAGTTCGGGGCACATATAACTTGGAGTCCCGACAACCTAAGTTTAGAGCAAGAACACACCTAAGATATCAGGTGAGATTAATTAAAAAAATAGGTTGGCTGTAACACTCACCGAGGATGCAAGATCATCACATGTCAACATTTTAGCTAGACCGAAGTCACCTGCATCCACATACACAAAATGTTCAGTTCAGAGTCCAAACACATTCATGAAGTGTAAGTGCAGTTTGAGAACCAAATGAAGAAAGCCATTACCTAGACGTATATCTTGATCTTTTGTCAAGAATATATTTGAACACTGAAAACGACATGGATAAAAGGTCATATAAAGTGGATCCTCAAAGATTTCAGATACTCAGCAACATAACATCTTTGGTAAATGAACTAAGAGAAATCATTCACCTTGACATCACGATGAAGAATATGATTTGCATGCAAGTAATCTAGTGCCATCAGCAGTTGAACCAGCCACTTACAGAGCCTCTGTACACAAAAGATTTATAGATATTAACTAGTTAAATTCCATACACTCTCACATAGGAGTTGAAATTATTCATGTCAGGCTAAAAAGTAAATGGCTGTTAGGACAATCAACCTCTTCAGGAAAATGTACGCCATTGGCTTTTTTAATAGCTTCAGTCCTGCAAAGAAATTACAGTAGGGAAACTTACTTCACAACTAAAAGATAAAATGTACTCGTATATGTTCTGAGTTACACAAATATTTAAACTTAATGCAAATCATGACTTACATATCTCCTCCTTCACAATAGCCAATGACGATACATACAAAACAACCCTGGAAGTGCAGGCACCAGTTTCAATTAGTTCACAGTTAACCCACTGATTTAAATTTATCTTACTTTTCCCACCCAAAACTTAAAATTCGTGTTTCTCCTCAGCTATGTTTCCAAACAACCCAGAACTTATGCTTTAGCTTACGAATCCACTTTTTAATTAAAGGGACAAATTAAAAGAAAGAACTAGTTTTTACAAGTGACTAGCAATGGAAAATGAAAAGGCAAGTTATTTAGCTGTATGTTAAATGCAAAACAAAGTGACAAGGAGCACTAAGTCAAGTTCTCCATTACAAAATTGACCAAGAATTAAAACTCGTAATTTGTATTATAAAAAAGAGGTTTCACTATCAAGGTCATCAATACTCCGATAAAAATTCAGCATTTATAAAGAAATAAAACATCATTAAACTTTTCGAGTTCAAAATTAGTCATGTCTCTCAAACATAAACCAGAATTTATACTCCTGCAACTCTTAGTAATTAAAATAAACAAAAACAAAACAGAATAAGAAAAGACAACAAAATTTAAAAAGTTCTAATTTTTTATGTTTTTTTTCTTCTTTAAGGCTAACCTTTTCTACCCAGGAATCTTTATACTCCACGATAAATGGGTTTCGAACTTTAGAGATAAGCTCCATCTGCAAATTAACAAGGAAGAATAAACAGGGCATCTAAGAATCTTCAGCAATAGAAAAAACAAGACAAAGTAAGTATCCCGCTCCACATTATAAAACAAAAAAAACCATCAAATAGAAACAAATGTACACTAAATATTACATAAAAAACCACATGCAACAGTAAATAACAAAAAACATAAACCCTAGACAAACATCAACTTCAGAAGCTGCAGAAAAAATATATTCTTTTAAAAATGGTGGTGTTAGTACAACCTCCTGGTGAGCAGATCTGCGTATTCTGTCCGTCTGGCGAGCAAGCCGGATCTTCTTAAGAACATACCTAATTTTATACAAAAAAATAAAAAATAAAAAAGTGTAAAATGATGTTATTCATGAGGGTGAATATAAGCAAAAGGGTCACCTCTTGTTTTCGTGCCTGTGTCTGACAAGTAGAGCAGAAGCAAAGGAGCCTCTTCCAATCTGTTCTAGAATTTCATACTGTTCCATTTTCAGTGCTTCACTTCAACATAGATAGAGAGTACAGAAAGAAGAGAAAGAGAGGAAGAAGAAGAAGAAGAAGAAAATATAGTAAGAGAAGTAAAGTAAAAGTGTATATAAGCGTGGTGTGGTTGAAGAGAGCGTTAGAAGCTTACCTTGCCCGTGCTCTTATTGTATTTATTTTATTCATCTGTTTCCTGTTGAGTCATTTTCCCAGAATAAGCTTTTAGACTTTGACCCCATTCTTCTTCTTCTCTTTCTATTTGAATTAAAAAAAATTCAGCTTTCCTTTTCAGTTTCTCTTACTTCAAATTCTTTTCTTTTTCCTTTGCCGCTCTCCATAATCAATTGATTTAAAATAAAAGCATAGAATATTTACGCGGGTTGGTGGGTCAGGAATCAGAATTTGGTGGGTCAGGAATCAGAGTTTGCCATTGCTCCTACAAAATCCAAACCATAGCCAACACCGTACCACCATTATTTGTTTCATTAACTATTCACCACTTCATGTCTTTCTATTTGGACTTTTGACTATTTTTCTTTTCACAAAATAATTGTTTTTTTCCAAAATCTTTTTTGCTTAATTAATGCCAAATATTATCAGATAAGCAAGTTGTTTGGGAGTATAAAGCCCTTCTGCTGGTTTCTATTTCGAGCATGAATTCAAAAACAACAACTTCAACGGAGTCTTCATGTAGGTTCACGAATCACCAGTTTTTTGTTTCAATCAAATTTTAATTACAGATTTAGTTTTTTAATTCTCAAATACTAGTTCCTATCTATTTTTTTTTATATGATGTTGGTTTTGGCTTATATGATATCTGTTTTTTAATCAGGATTTTATGGAGAAGAGAATGAAAAAAAATATCTGTCAACAATAAATATTTTTTCCCTGAAAATGAAAAGATACAGAAGGAAGTTAATTCGTCATGTATTATTTTTTAATTTACCTGCACTATTTTTTATATTTCATTATTTTAAGATTTTTTAATATTAAAAAATAGTATTTTTATTTATTTATAAAGATACGATTTATTTTCCAATTTTATATAGTACATGTTTATATTAATATATTTTTATTGTATATTTTTGTGTATAATTATTATGTTACTTGTTGACTGGAACTGTAATATAATGTTTTTCATAAGTTTCAGTTTATTCAATTCATCCTATTTTAATTGTTTATAATTATATATATATATATATATATATATCATAGTATTATTATTTTACTACCATACAAATTAACTAGAATAAAAATGTTCCAATTAAACTACTGCCCTTAAATTCATGTTGTGTAAGCAACTATATTAAATGAACGAAGAAATAATTTTGTTATCTACTCTGTTTCTCTTCTATATATTCTAATTGATAAATTGTATTTATTTTCTATATAATTTAGACATATATATTTATTGTTTTTTAGTAAAATGATAGTAACGACGTCTCAAATTTTTAAATAACATTCATCACTTTGTTTTGAATAAATAACATTAATCATGCTTGCGTTTTTAATAAAATAAACTCACTTATCTTATTTTATTTAAAATTAATATATTGACTAAAATTTAAATAAAAATATGAAAATAAAAAGTTTTAAAATATAAAAAATTAAAGAAATATATATAAAAAAATTAAAGAATTTAATTCTAGGAAAATTATTCTCATATTTTTTTTAAGGTATGGAAAATATGCGTTTGATGTCTATTGTATGAGAAAAACATGCAAGTAAAATTATAATATCAATTGCATTAAGAGCGGTTAATATCAATTGAGTTCATAAGTGATAATTGGTAGAGTTTAGAAAAGGAGAAACCAGTGTTGTTGCTAGATTCTCACTAAGATATGAATAATTATTTGATTTTCATTCATGAGAGAAGAGTAGGGAAAAGAAAAACAACATAATTGTAACTTAGCATTTCTCTACTACCACAACAAAGAAGGCAACCGGGTGGAAGAAAGAAAAATGAGAGTAATCAATGCAAACTCTATATTTTATTATGAGATTGAGAGGAATATATATAC
>Ga0123341_1000857_pt1 | contig 21045 bp, 11 predicted proteins | sample Turbeapinknodule_FD_89959 | JGI IMG/M metagenome (GOLD analysis project Ga0123341, IMG submission 89959) | Root nodule microbial communities of legume samples collected from Mexico - Turtle bean Mexico pink nodule | ecosystem: Host-associated > Plants > Roots > Nodule | place: Mexico: Nepantla...
CTTTTATATTAATTATAGATAAATTATTAATTTAATTGTTAAATGTATGAGATACTATTAAAAAGTAAAAACATGAATTGGTATGTGGATGAGTACAAATTATTGATTCAACCTTGAATAGTATAATTTAATAATGACAGAATAGTCTTTGTCATTTACTGTTAAATTACTCTTTAAAAATTAAATTTTAATAATAAATTAGTCCTATAAATGTTAATTTTAATAATTGATGGATCTTTTACACTTTCAATATTTCAAGTATTAAATTAACAGTATCTTATTTATATGTTTAAGAACTAAATTGATATTGTTAATGAATGAAATGAAATGGCTAATTTGGAAGTGTAACACTTGAACTATGAGACAACCTTATCACATTTAATGTCAACTTTTGTTGGAACAACAATGAAACTGAGATCTATGATTGTTTGTCTTTGACAGAGCTGAAAAGTGAGTTTTGGAATTCATGGCAGCCATTGGAATCACCATGCTTGGTGGAGCATGTGATTTTACCTGTGGAACTTGGGTTCTTTGTGATCTTGTTAGTCCAAATCCTAAGAAAATATGTGAACCTGATCAGCAAGGACTCAGATGGTGCCACAAAGTTGATGCATCCAACAGCAATCAAATATGGTTTTTCTTACAAAGTCAGCATTGTCTGCAACACATTGTTGCTGGGTGTTCATGCATCACTGCTGCTACTGATGCTCAATCATGAGACTCAATGTACCTCAAAGCTTCAGGCCTTCACATCAGAGATAGTTCAAGTGTTATCATGGGCAACCAGTGTTATAGCAATATGCAAGATATCAAAATCAAGCACACATTTCCCTTGGATTCTGAGGGCTTGGTGGCTTTGCAATTTCATTGTGTGTGTGATAAGCACAGGGCTTCATGTCCATTTCAGTGTCACCAACAATGGTGAGGTGAGTATAAGAGAATATGCAGATTTCCTTGGTTTGCTTGCTTCAACATGTCTTTTGGTTATTTCCACAAGAGGGAAGACAGGCACTGTGATGCTTGCCACAAATGGTGCAGCCGAACCACTTCTTGGAGAGAAAACTGAGAAACATTCAGAGTGTCGAAAGGAATCTCCATATGGAAAAGCCACGCTTCTCCAACTCATTAATTTCTCTTGGCTCAACCCCTTGTTTGCAATAGGGTACAAGAAACCCCTTGAACAGAATGACATTCCTGATGTTGACATCAAAGACTCTGCTGAGTTTCTAACCTGCTCCTTTGATGAGAGCCTTAGGCAAGTCAAAGAGAAAGATGGCACTGCAAACCCCTCTATCTACAAGGCAATCTACTTGTTTGCTAGGAAGAAAGCAGCACTGAATGCATTGTTTGCAGTGGTAAATGCTTCAGCATCGTATGTTGGTCCTTACTTGATAACAGACTTTGTGGATTTCTTGGGAGAGAAGGAAACGCGTGGCTTGAATAGTGGATACCTTCTGTCACTGGCTTTTCTCTGTGCCAAAATGGTTGAGACCATAGCTCAGAGGCAATGGATTTTTGGAGCCAGGCAATTAGGCCTGCGCCTCAGAGCAGCTTTGATATCGCATATATATCAGAAGGGCTTACATCTGTCGAATAGATCGCGCCAGACTCACACAGGTGGGGAGATAATGAACTTCATGAGTGTAGATGTGCAGAGAATCACAGATTTTGTTTGGTATGTGAATGTAATATGGATGCTGCCAATACAAATTTCTTTAGCAGTGTTCGTTCTGCATACAAATCTAGGACTAGGTTCATTGGCTGCACTAGCTGCTACATTGGGAGTGATGACTTTGAACATACCTCTGACAAAGATACAGAAAAGATACCAAGCCAAGATCATGGATGCCAAGGACAACAGGATGAAAGCCACTTCAGAAGTCCTCAGAAACATGAAGACTTTGAAGCTTCAAGCATGGGACAGTCAATTTTCTCAAAGGATAGAAGCACTCAGGAATGTTGAGTACAGTTGGCTAACCAAGTCCTTGAGGCAAGCAGCATTTTCTGCCTTTATCTTTTGGGGATCACCTACATTCATTTCTGTGATAACTTTCTGGGCATGCATGTTCATGGGGATTGAACTGACAGCAGGAAGGGTGTTGTCTGCATTTGCCACTTTCCGAATGCTGCAGGATCCTATATTCAGCCTACCTGATTTGCTCAATGTCATTGCTCAAGGAAAAGTTTCTGTTGATAGGATCGCTTCCTTCCTCCGTGAGGAAGAAATCCAGCATGATGTCATTGAAAATGTTGCAAAGGAGAAAACAGAATTTGACGTAGTTATTGAGAAAGGGAGATTCAGCTGGGATCCTGATTCAACAACTCCAACCATTGATGAAATAGAATTGAAAGTTAAGAGGGGAATGAAGGTGGCAGTTTGTGGATCTGTAGGTTCAGGAAAGTCTAGTCTGCTATCAGGCATTTTGGGAGAAATATATAAAAAGTCTGGAACAGTTAGGATCAGTGGAACAAAAGCTTATGTTCCACAATCAGCATGGATATTGACTGGAAACATAAGGGACAACATCACCTTTGGAAAAGAGTACAATGGTGATAAGTATGAGAAAACTGTTGAGGCATGTGCATTGAAAAAGGACTTTGAGCTATTCTCATGTGGTGACATGACAGAGATTGGTGAAAGAGGGATCAACATGAGTGGGGGACAGAAGCAAAGGATACAGATTGCTAGAGCAGTTTACCAGGATGCTGACATATACCTTTTTGATGACCCTTTCAGTGCTGTTGATGCTCATACTGGTACTCACCTCTTTAAGGTTAGTTACACTTTGTTTAGACTTCAAAAATATGCAAACACTTCATCGTGTGAGTACAGGTTTAAGAAACAATTGCTTTACTATTTGTTCCACATGTTTTCTGCAGGAGTGCCTTATGGGGATTCTCAAAGAGAAAACTATAATTTTTGTTACACATCAAGTTGAGTTTCTTCCAGCAGCAGACCTCATTCTGGTAAATGCAGTGTCAAAATTTTGTTTATTTATCTTCTAATCACTGAAGACCAAATCAAATTATGCTAGTAAAAGACATTAAATCTGATCAACTACTCATCTTGTTTAAGAGAGCTAAGTGTTTGTCTTTTGGGTGTAAACTTCATCTTACAAACTAATTTAAATTTAATTCAACCTTACAAAACTAGTTTATAAGGTAAGGTTTACATCTTATAGTAATAGTAGCATATTGTCACTGAGGCTTACTTAATAACAACCGACCTAAATGAATCTAGGTGATGCAAAATGGAAGGATAACACAGGCTGGAAAATTTGATGATCTTCTAAAGCAAAATATAGGATTTGAAGTTTTAGTTGGTGCTCACAGCAAAGCTCTAGAGTCAATTGTTGTTGCTGAAAACTCAAGTAGAACAAGTTTCAATTCAATATCTGAAGAAGGGGAATCCAACTTCAACTCCAGGTCAAGTCTTCAACTAGAGAACACACAGCATGACAAAGTGCAAGATAACCCTCCAGAGGACAAAGGAAATGATGGAAAGTTGGTGCAAGAGGAGGAAAGAGAAACAGGTAGCATATCAAAAGAAGTTTACTGGACTTATTTGACCACTGTCAAAGGAGGAATGTTTATCCCTCTCATTCTCTTGGCACAATCTTCATTCCAAATACTTCAGATTGCCAGTAACTATTGGATGGCTTGGGTTTGCCCCACAAGTAGTGATGCCAAGCCTATATTTGACATGAATTTCATATTACTTATCTATATGGCACTCTCAGTTGCTGGTTCATTCTGTGTTCTGCTGCGAGCCATGATGGTTTTAAATGCTGGACTTTGGACAGCACAGTCACTTTTCACGAAGATGTTGCATAGTGTGTTCCGCGCCCCCATGGCATTTTTTGATTCTACCCCAGCTGGAAGAATCTTGAATAGGGTAAGCATTCATAACAATTACATTTGTGGTTATCATTACTACCACAAACAATAGTATTTCTTAATTCTTAATACAATGGAATGGACTAATGTTTTGCATTAGAGTGACAAAAAAGTAGTACAAGTTCATTGTTGGCCATCTATTGTGTACTGTTTTATACTTTAAACAGTTGGATGTATCTGTGGATCTTCTTTGAGGTGTTCCTTTCTTAATCATACCAACACTTGAAAACTTTTATTTCAGGCTTCCACAGATCAAAGTGTGTTAGACATGGAAATGGCAAACAAAGTAGGATGGTGTGCTTTCTCAATAATACAGATTCTAGGAACTATTGCCGTGATGTGTCAGGTGGCATGGCAAGTATTTGTCATCTTCATTCCAGTAACTGCAGTCTGCATATGGTATCAAGTATGTGATTCTTTTTCCTTCTTGATCTGTCTATGACAGGACAAAGAAAAAGTGAGACACTTCCTAGTTTCAAAATCTATACAAGATATGATATGATTTCTCAAGTTTATCATGTAAACATGAAAGTCATATCAGCCAATGATGCAACAAAATTATTTTAAATTAGATGTTTCAAACTATGTGAAATATATATATTTTAATTTTAAATCAAACATTTTAAACAGAATAAGGAAGTAATAGTACTCATCTTAAACTAATAGGCAGAAAATGACTATGAAGTTGGTCTCTCTTTCTCACTGTCTAATCCTAACAGAAGTTGAATGATTTTTATTTCAGAGATATTATACCCCTACAGCTAGAGAACTGGCTCGCTTAGCACAGATACAGATCACTCCAATTCTCCACCATTTTTCAGAATCTTTGGCAGGAGCAGCATCAATACGAGCTTTTGATCAAGAAGGCCGTTTCATATACACCAATCTTATCCTTGTGGATGGCTTCTCAAGGCCATGGTTTCATAATGTGTCTGCAATGGAATGGCTTTCTTTCAGATTGAATTTACTATCAAATTTTGTTTTTGCCTTCTCACTGGTCATGCTAGTGACCCTACCTGAAGAAATAATCAACCCAAGTAAGTCCTAAGTTTTTATTTGGAAACTTATCATCATCAATCACAACACAAGCATCCATGTTTCATTGAAACATACAAAGTGATCATCAGATAATACACCTTTCATAAATTAAACATTACATTTTTCTGCATTGGATTTGTCACAGGTATTGCCGGACTAGCAGTAACATATGGGATCAATCTGAATGTGCTGCAAGCATCAGTCATATGGAACATATGCAATGCAGAAAACAAGATGATATCAGTTGAAAGAATTCTTCAGTACACAAATATAACAAGTGAAGCACCTCTTGTGATTGAAGACAGCAGGCCCCCAAGCAATTGGCCAGAAACTGGAACAATATGTTTCAAGAATTTACAGGTTAGATAGCAACAATTTAGGACATGTTTGACACATATAAGGAATATGTTATTATATGTATAAGCATACATGCGCATATAATAACATTAGAGTTTGATTTCTATTCACTGTATTTGTAAAAAGTTTTACACTATCAACCAACCAAATATCATATTATTATATGTATAGAACATAACATATATGCATACACTAACATGAGTTTACTTTTTATGTATTTTCAGTGTAAAAAGTTTTACAATATCAATCAATCATAAAGCATTATAGATATAACTATTAAGATAATGTAAATGTCAACGGCTGGAAATTCACATTAACTACAGTTAAAGATATTTCATAGTATATAAGTGGGTGCAAACCTCACCTTATAAACTGGTTTATAAAATTGAGTTAGATTTAAAGTTTTATAAGATTGAGTTTGACTTAAAGCTCACTTCTTAATATCAACAAACTTCTAATACCAGACAATTTCTGGTTGAATAATTTGCAAAAGGCCTATAGATTCATGGACTATTTCCTCAAAATATTTCTTGCAACTATAGTTTTCATTTATCTTCTTAAGTTCTTGCATACTTATATTCTGCTATGCAATAAAATGTGACAGATACGTTATGCCGAACATCTACCATCTGTGTTGAAAAACATCACTTGCACATTTCCTGGGAGGAAGAAAGTTGGTGTTGTTGGGCGTACTGGGAGTGGAAAATCAACCCTCATACAAGCCATTTTCAGGATTGTTGAACCAAGAGAAGGAAGCATTATAATTGACAATGTGGATATATGCAAGATTGGTCTCCATGACTTAAGGTCAAGGCTTAGCATTATCCCACAAGACCCTGCCTTGTTTGAAGGCACTGTTAGAGGAAACCTGGACCCTCTTCAGCATTACTCTGACATTCAAGTGTGGGAGGTAAATAATTTAATCAAACAGTTTATCTACAACATCAAAATGGATGCCAAAGTGTCTCTATCATTATGAGCAACAAAGTTTAAAATATCAACCTATCAAATACAAACCATATAAAATATTCTCTGATATTATATCTTTCAAGGTATAAAAGATTGTGTTAAAGTAAAAATTGGGTCCCTACACTTGATATTATTTTTTGTTTTAGACCCAATTCTAAAAAATACTACATTTTAATCCTACATTATTAAAGTGTTAGAGAGAGTGTATTGCTGGTGCTCCTCAAGCTAAAAGATGTGTGGCAGATGCTAAAAAATGTAGATTCTTTTTCACATAAGGCCAAAATGAAGTTTAAAATTTTTCACAAACACTATCATCATTTACCAGTGACTTTTCTCCTTTTCAGGCTCTAGACAAATGTCAACTGGGCCACCTAGTGAGGGCCAAGGAAGAGAAGTTAGATTCCCCTGGTTGAACTCTTTATCTTTGAACTTTCCTTGTTTGATCATGCCTGTGGTACTACTAGTAATAGTTACAAAACTGACATAAGTGCTTTTTCTCAGTGGTTGAAAATGGTGATAACTGGAGTGTGGGCCAAAGGCAATTATTTTGCCTTGGAAGAGCCCTTCTGAAAAGAAGCAGCATACTAGTACTAGATGAAGCAACAGCCTCAGTGGATTCTGCAACTGATGGAGTGTTGCAGAACATCATAAGTCAAGAGTTCAAAGATAGAACTGTTGTCACAATAGCTCATAGAATCCACACAGTTATTGATAGCGATTTGGTTTTGGTGCTCAGTGATGGTATGTGTATCTATCTATCTGTCTATATGTGCCTTTATGACATTTGACCTTGCTAGAACAAACTTTTCCATAAGCACTTTTGTGAAAGAAAGAAGAAAAAATACATAAGCTAAAATTAACTTATGCATAAGTAAATTAGTACATAAGTTGGTTTTAGTTCATTTTTTTTCCTTCTTATTTTTCTTTACTATAAATGCTTTATAGAGAAGTTTGTGTAACCACTCTAGTTAACAAATAGTGCACTTAATAATAAAATGCAAACTTGATAATGGAACTAGAAATTTGATGCTTAATACATCAATCATATGTTACAGGGAGAATTGCTGAGTATGATGAACCATCAAGGTTACTTGAGAGAGAAGATTCCTTCTTCTTTAAACTTATAAAGGAGTATTCTGGAAGATCACATAGCTTCAACAGCTTGGCAACACAACATGTCCAAAGCAGGGAACAGTTATAGGACTTTTTATGGATATTAATTAAGATATTGGAGAGGATAAAACCAGCAAGAGGTATACATATAAAGGGGTTCCTAGCCCCCTGTGAAATATCATAGCACAGTTGTGGTACTTATCCACAGCAGAAAAGGGAAATCTTCTAATGGCCCTTCATTGAATATATATATATAATGGTGAAGCACAGGCACCATTTTGAGCATGAAAGAGCAAACTGGGAGAGAAGAGAAAGAGCATCTACATATGCAGAAAGAATCATGAGATGTCAAATAGGGATGTTTAAGATGTGTAGGTTCATTATGAACAGTAAAATGCTCAGAAAGTGCACTTTATATTGGCCATATTGTACAATGGAATTAAAATTTTATCACTGGGTTTGGAATTTGGGTTGATTTATTTTGTTTAAAAGACAAATGTGTTAGATACCCTAAATCAATTTCAATATATAAATGGGAGTAATTAGTCATTCAACATTGTAGAGAGAAATTGATGTTAGAATCAAACTTAAACGTTTTGATGAAAAAGTATTATCTATATAACACTTAGTTTATATGTTAATCATCAAAATGGGAACTTATTCATATGTATCAACAATGTAGGATTAAGATTCATCAATATTAGACCTCTAATATGTACTTGTGTATAGAAAGTATAGTATTTTAGACTTTTTGATGATCAACTTGCTTAAATCGTTGGTAAGTGGACCCCTAAGAAAGTTGCAATGCAAAAATAATAAATATATTTGGGGTGAAAATCGGAATACAAACTATAATTATTTTGCACAATTTTTCACTATATTTCTTAATTCTCTTTTTGACTTGTAATAGTAAGTCATTGAACAAAATATGTGTCCACTTGATATGTTTGATTCAAGTTTAAATAACATCGCCTTAAAAAAGACATGCCATAATCCGTTCAACAATTGAAATGTATGAGAAATATTACTTAATAAGACAACGTGTACAGTTATCACTTTAACATTCAATGCACAATAAACCTTACAAAAATTACAAAGTTCTTTCAACACGACTAAAACACCGTTACCACTAATACAAAAATATACGAAAAATGTGTTTTGATTCCTTATAATTTCAAACAATTTAGGTGTTAGTTCCTATTCTTTTAAGTTAATGAATTTGGTCTCAAATTTTACAAAATATAAGGATTTAGCTCTTGTTCTTTCAGGTTAACGGCGTTAGTGTTGTTGAAATCCCATTGAGATTTAAAATATAGTTTTAAATAGTTATAAATTGTCACAAAATATATAATGTTTAAACTTAAAAAAAATTGATGGCTTTTAACTACCACAACATAATCTATTTGTTTTATGTAGTTTCTTATTTTTCTTTCTATGAAAACCATCATAGATCAAACAATAATGTAATCAAAACTATGTAAAAATAACATGAGCACAAAAAATTTAAAATTATCATTACCGTTGAAACATAAACTTTTCTCATTATTCATCACCATCCAAACAAATAGAAACAAAATATTTATGATGGAAATTTCTTACAAGGTGTTGATGTCAATCATTGCGTGATAGTGAAAAATTTAACTTGACAAGGTTACTCATAACATTCGTGATACGAAAGTTGGATGTAGCAATGCACATGTCAAAATGATCAAAATGAATGTCTTAACGATGAAGATGTTGTTCTACATATGGTGAGAAAACACATTACAAATGGAGTCTATGGTCAAAAGCAAATAAACTCAACATCATGACAATATTCCAAAGCTTTTTAGTTTTAAAGAATGAAATTTGTATATACCACTTCAATGAGAAGAGTAAACATTACTGGATTTATGATAAGTGAGATAGAATGAAGGTTTCAAGATAATTTGAAAATAATGCATTATTGGATTTTGAATGTTTGTTAAATAGCAAGTTTTTGTGTCTCAAGTGATCCTTAATGCAATGCATTTTAGTGGTGAAAATCTAAGGTACCTTTACATACCCAGATCACTATACGTAATTGAGATACTAGAGGCAAACTCAAACAAAACTTCAATTGTTGAACACTAATCGGGGTATTGTACTTCAAATTTGGAAAAAAAATTGACAGCTTTTGGTTTAGGATTTAGGATTTTTAGTGTAAATACTAGGGCAGTCTAAAGCTATAAGTAAATGATGATCAAGATTTGGGGCTTAAAATGGTAAAAATTTGTAGGGAAAAAACACAAATCAGTACATATCACCGATAAAGATAATTGAGAGGGGAAGAAATTCACTTGTTCAACATGCACACAACACACAGAAATATTATTGCACAATACAGTCCTACAACACAAAGCAAAATCAAAGCCGTTCTTCTCTCAGGAACTAGTTTCTTCTGCATCTTGCAAACTTCTTTTCTTGTCACTTCTTGTTCTTGCTTAGTCTCATCACCACATTCCTCTTCTACGTTCTCCTCTACATCATCTACCCATTTAAAAAATTTGCACGAGTTGGGTTTCTACAAAATCAGAGACAATTTCAATTACCTCTAATACAAATTTCACAAACAAAAGACAAAACACAAAATTTCAATTAGGACATCCCACTGCTTAATGAACACTGACCCCAATAGTCTCGTCACGATGAACCTTGATGACCTTTGTCTTAGTTAATTAGGATTCTTTTTTAGAAAAAAAAAAAGTTTGCATTCAAACAAAACATATTTCCACCTAGTCAAGTGAATATATGTGACATGTTGAGTAATACGATGTTAGCTAAATAAGCAAAAGGATATATACCATCTTTATGACGAGAACAAGAGTGACTATTTATAAACTATTGGAACTAAAAAAAACTTCAAATTTTAATTTAAGAAGAAAAAACAAACTTGATCCAAATATGAGAAATCAAAGAAACATTTGAAAAGGACAATTATATCTAGCAATTAACTGTTCCACTAAAAAAAAGTAGTTAACAGTTAACCTTTACATTTTATAAAGCAACTGTATAAAAATTGCATTCTGGTTGTGGCAGATGCTCACTTCCCTTCAGAGAAAAAAATTTAAAACAGGAATCACTGTAGAGTCCCTCAGTTCCGACAAACAACTGTGTGCAACCAACATGTCCGCAGTTTGACAGGAAACAATAGAACAAGGAGTCCACAGAATTTTTCCCTTTGAATAATCAGGCTCACTTTAATTCTTTGCATTTAAAAAAGTCAATTAAATAAGGTTAAAAGTTTTTTTTCGATGGTAACTAATGTTAAAACTTAAAATCATGCAATCTCTCTCTCTTTACATATATACACACACACATATATTATCATATGCTTGAGCGGGTTTGATTTGAATCTATGAATACAGAATAGCCACACAATACCAACGATGGGGTAAAATTCACCATTTTTTACTTAAAAATCTGTACTCAACGAAAAAGAAAGACGCCATGCGACTTCCAGTGTGGATTTCCAATACACCTATAATGTATTTTGTACGTACAAAAAACTCAAGAAACAGCTCTCTATAAGGGTATCCTTAAACATAAAGCTTCCACTATAATAGGACTTTACAATTCTGCCGCTTGTTACCACAGTGTCATAAGCTGGAACGTGCACACCAATGATACAAATTGTTCAATCAATGCCCAAACTTGAATAAGGTTCAATTCCACCCTGACAAGGAAGATAAAAAAGAAAAAGGAAAAACAAAAAATTTGCAACATAAATCTCTACCTTTGGCACCACTCTATCCCATACTAAAGTAAAGCTTGAAGCTTAACAGAAATTTTGTTTGACAAAAGTGAAAAGGCTAGCATACTAATCTATTATTAGAAATGAAATCTAACCACCAGACATGCGATTATGAATACAATCTAGTGATGAACAGGAAGAGCCAATGCTATGTAAAACAATTAATTTTTTATTAATTTATTTGAAAAAATATATGTACGCAAGGATGCATGTGCATGAGTACTGAGGGTGGTCTCGTTTTCTCTATCTCATGAATAAGAAATAACCAACTAAACTTATTTTACAGAAATATGCTACTCACTGAGCAATCATCATGAACTCGCCATACAGTCTCGCCCAGAAGGTTTGCCACCGACAGTACAGTTAATTGGGGGAAATAGTTCTGTTCTGCCACTGGAATTGTGTTAGTTATGATAACTTCTTGAAACAAACCGCTTGATAACCTCTCTATAGCAGGAGGACTGCAAAGACAACAACGATGCATAAGTCATGAGAAAAAATAGCCTTACATGAAGACATATAATTGTACGTTTGTGCTATTAACAGTCACTGCAATACATACTTCATATATCTATTAATGACATGTCACGGGAAAAGAGGAGAACAAACGTTGGAAATCTTTTCTATCTCCATAAATACAAATAATTTTCTATCCACAGGAAAACTGAGGCTCCCACCACCCCACAATAGAGGCAAAAGGGCTTTCACAGCTTTCAAATCTACCCAAGCACCCACTTATGCTAAAGGAAAAGAAAAGGTGTGTACAGAGACAGAATATAAAGAAAAATCATTAGGAAGGTTGAATGAGTAAGCCAACTTCCTCAGGAGAAGAAATAATCCTTGTTTCGTCCATCCATTTTTTTGTGTGTGTGATAAAATATAGGCCACGTTGGACAAGAGAAAGCTGAATGAGATAGTTCCCTCCGCCCAAGAAATACTCACATACTAAAAGATTTCTAGGCCGCTTAGATCAGTTAATCATCAAATGAGAAACCAACAGTGTAATACTTCTTGGCTTTCAAATTCAAAGGAAATACACAATGCAAATTGCACAAGGCACAACAGCAACAGGACACAAAACAAGTAGTACATGAAAGGTAATAATAGAATAAATAGTTAGTTAGTAAGTTGATGCTGGAATAATTGGAAAAGTAAGGAATGTTGCCTCATAAGAAAAGGGATTGACTGGGGGATTTTATCCTGTGATGAGGGGAAACTCAGATTGTTGTGGGAGAGTCCATGCCTCTCGAAAGTCCTTGAATAATTTGTATTCTTTTGTGTTAATAGAAACTTCTTTTTCTATAATTCTAATCCCATTTCTATTACTATGTAGGTTTTTTGTGTGTAGGGGATGTTTAAAACAGCTAGCGTCCCCTATATATGCCAAGATAATGAAACAAAGAACTCAATCAAAAGTTCAAGGAGAACAATCTGTTGATAATTGGACCTTGTTACCACAAAATGTCATCATAGAAGTGTTTTGCAACAAACCATTTATATGTGGCATACATTATACCTGAAAACAGCATGCGTGGTACATGCATAGACTTCCCTTGCCCCTTCTTGATGCAACAGAGCTGCACCTTTGGCAATAGTCCCTACAAGACAGTCAAATTTCATTCAGAACAATTGGTAAGACAAACAAGACATACCATGCTGAATAGAAAGAATACATAAACAAACAAAACACTTAGAAGTGTAAGCTATCCATTTTGACAATAAATTTCACCTAAAAATAATTACCACAAAAGAATAGACTGGTATGTACTCTACCAAGGAACTAACTCTTTGAAGTTTAAGCTGTGCTAGATACAGAGCCAGTAATAACTTTTCATGTCTAACATGGCCACTAAAGCAAAAGCCTATTACACTCAAAACATTGGACAAGGAACAGACCTAGAAAATACACCATGTTATATTCTAAAACTAAACGTGAAGATAGAAACATTGATGCCAATGTCAAGGAATGAAAAGAAAAAGGGCGTCACAACATCAAATACAGCTGAATTCTTTCTGATTCTCTTGTTTTAACTCCAACCATGATAATGTCTTTTAGAAGAGAGGTATAACACAAATTTGAACCCGTCCCCACAATTATTGTTCAAACCCGTCCTGATTTTCATGGACAAGGTTATCAAACTCGAGAATCTACCTAAAACCGTGGGAGATCTGTGAACTCGTCGATTCGTAAACCCGACTTGTAGACTCATAAAAAGTCTATTTCATATAAAAATTTAATAAAAAAGATAAATATTGATGACACTCATTCCACAGTCCGTAAACCCCACTTGTAGACTCATAAAGAGTCTATTTCATATAAAAATTTAATAAAAAAAGATAAATATTCATGACACCAATTCCACAGTATTGAAATAAATAAGTTCATATAGAATGGGTGACAGCGAGCGTCGACAATGTGAGAATGAAAATGAAAAACCCAAATGAAATGCGAACAAACACAATCCATGTATGAAACGAAATAAAACCCTAAATCCACACACTAAGCGAAACGACCTGTGTTTGGGTCATTTTGGGCTTTTCTTGAAAACTCATACACCATTTACCAAGAAAAATAACAAAACTACTCCATTTTACTTGAAAAAACATAATTGGGAGAGAAGAAGGGAGGAAAAGCAATTGCACAAGAATTGGAAACAAATCAAAGTGACTATAAGGATCAGAGACAAACTATCATTATTTGCACTAGCACATAGAGAGTTTTGCTGACTTACCAGCAGTATCAATCATGTCATCTACCATAACTGCTACCTTTCCCCTTACATCACCTATCAAATTCATCACCTGCAAGATGAGATTCACCCAATCACAACAAAAATCCATTTTAGTTTAGAACTATAGTTTATAAACTATGATTTATCATCAATTGTAAGGAATAATATTGGTCAGTGGCCACCCCTCAAAGGTCTTAAGCATTTTTTAAAACTCAAACTTGTCTGGTAACTGGTTTGGGTCTTACCACAAGTTCGGACTGGATTGAACTGCCCCAAAATGCTCAATCAGGGAAGCCCACAGACAAACCAGCAAACCAAACTTGATTCTGGTTATTAAAAACCAACTATCTACAAACATTTTTTATCACAAATGACGTTTGGGAGGGAAATGCAAGGTAAGTGATTTTTAAAACTTCAGAGTTAACTTATTTGTGCATGTGATTTTTAAAACATCATTTCAAATATAACTACTATGTCATTTAGTTCAAACATTGGCCAACCTGATTATATATTGTCCGGGGCCGGATTTTAAATAGTTGGTCTTAACATATGTGACAATTTAACATGATCTGAAAAATAGCAAAGATATCAATCATCTTACAAGTGAAAACAACCAAGAGTCTTGTTATTTGTATATTTCACTCTACCAAAAGTCTTATTTCATGCTAAAAATTCTAAATTTTTCGTGTAACATAACTAAATTTAAATTAACTAATTCTGTATATTTCAAGCTACCAAGAGCCTTATTTTGAGTCATTGAATCTGAACCCTTTTAGTCGAGATATCTAAACTCAAATTACGAAGAATCATACCTCTGCAACATTATGCCCATGACGCCTTTTATCAACAATAGCTAAGGGGGCATCAGATAACTTTTTGGCAAAAGCACGTGCTCTGGCAACCCCACCAACATCTGGCGAGACAACTACCAAATCGTCTGAGCAAATAGTTTTGCTGGCAAGGTAATCAAGAATGACAGGCTGGCAGTGGCATAAAAGAACATACGATTAACCAATGACCCAATTACATTAACAGTTTCAAGTTAAGAACTACAGGTTAATCCATGATTAATAAAATCCAATAGAAAGTGAACATATCATTATATCTCCAAATATTTTTACAGAAAACGACAGGAACCAAATTGAATTCTATATGTTTTTTCCTAGAATAGTCTAATACTGCACTGCACTACTAGAAATCCTCCAAGAACATCAATTTAAAACCCAACCATAAACAAACCCACCTACATTTTGCAGTTAAACATTCATTTTATGGACAAACTGAAAAGTAGCATAGGCAAAATACTTCTTATTATTGCCACTAATCACAACAAACATCATTACAATTAGATATTGCCATTAGGATAAAAATTTGTTTAATCTAACCTGCCCCAGCACAACACGTGACACAATAAAATTGCATGAAAGGGTCTCCATACCAAAATTTATGTAGAACAACAAATAACCCAGAAGAAATATCTTGGGGGTAGCTCAAAGGTTTATTAACAAGAGAACAAAGTATGCAAGTCATCAGAGTCCATGTGTGATTGAACAGAGAAAAAAAAAATTAGAAGATTTCTATACATCTAAAAAATAACAAGATTTAAAGTTTCTTCATGACAAACTTAAATTATCATATAATTATAAACAATAAAATTAGCATATCACCAGAAGGGTATCATTTGAGCCCAGAATTGAGATGCACCGATAAAACAAATATTGAACTGACCATACAAATATACCGAATATCCAAAGAATGTTTGTTTGAGTTTAATAGATTAAAAAGATTTATTCTTCCAAGCCATTATATGGTAATGACATAATATCTCGTTACCTGTCCATACACATGATCAACTGGAATATCAAAATAGCCCATCGATTGCCCAGAATGAAGATCACAGGCAAGTACACGATTTGCACCCGCTTCTGTAATTAAATTTGCTACAAGCTTTGCAGCAATTGATTCACGCCCTTGAGTCTGAAACAGTAGTTGAAGAGCATCTTATACTCAAATTGAATTTGGAAGTTTGACATTTTCAGTGAATGTTGAATCTCCATAGTGACAACTTTTCTATAGCACTATACAAGTAAAACCAGGTAACATCATTTCAACCAAACTAAGATGCACATGTACACCAAAATGACTAATATATTCTTATTATAAACATGTTTCATACGTATACTCATATGATATGGCTCTCAGTCACTTTCTCAAAGAGAAAGTCAAGTTCGAGAAAATATATACAAGGTCCTCCAATTAACTACATGTGTTACTAGCTTGGTGACCGTTAGAATCTTGTAGAATGAATCCTATAGATATAGATATAGATATAGATATAGATATAGTAACTGATGATATTAGAATCATTTTATATGATTAATTAGCTTGATTCTATATTTTTCCGTTATTAGCCAGAAAAAAGGTAACCGGAAATTATGTTAAAATCTAGGAAAGAAACATTGGAATTGAAACTGTGTTTTTTGAGACATACTGCACATGAGAAAAAGGAATCAATACAATAAATTGAGGAGATTTGATACCTTCAAACAACAAAGATATGATATAGGATACATAAAAATGTTCCTAATAATACATATATAATCTAGATATTTTTTATTATATTGGATCAACACCTTATTTATATAATTATAACATTCTACACTCATGTTCCATCCCATATAAATTGAATAACTTCGTAGTGGTCTAAACACACGGAATTCATCATTTGCCTTCTCGGTTCTCTCTTTTCAACAAATGCTTTAAAAAAACAAAGAAATTATTTACACCAAAATAATCTATACCAAAAATTCATTTCATGTAACAGTTTAAGCTTTTGGCAGAGTTGGTGAATGATGATTGACAGAAAATTTATCAGTATAAGAAATGTATTCTTCTTTGGGCGTATTCCCAATTGAGAAAAAGAAACCAATGCAAAGGAATGAAGTAGTTATCAATATTAGAATTGTCACAAATTGCAATAACTGATAGAATGTGGGTCGTATTCAAAGGTTAAGCAGCTTCAGATAGCCTTATGTAATAATTCATTTTTACAGATTATTTAATATGATCTACTCTAAGTGTACCATATGTCTTTAGAAAACTGACATATTCTGGTGTAAGTAACAAAAAGCATATGTAAGTAACAGAATTTGTGTAAGTAACAAAAAGCACAATTTCAAGACATGCCAGGGGGGAAATATGGTGGATGAGAAGGACAAATTTCATCACAAACAATAATTATTTATGCATATGTAAGCTGATAAACAGACCTTTCTATCAGCTCTGGCATATCCAAAATACGGAATGACAGCAGTAATATTTTTGGCTGAAGCTCTCCTGCAAGCGTCAATCATTATGAGAAGCTCCATAAGATTCTCATTTGCAGGAGGACATGTGGGCTGCACAAGAAACACATCACACCCCCTCACACTCTCTTGGAGCTGGACATATATCTCACCATCAGCAAAGCGCTTTATCTTAATTTTTCCGAGCTCCAGACCCAGGTAGCACGCAATTTCCTACTTAAATACATACAAGTCAAACATTTAAGTCAATTATTAAAGACTAACTTGTGTATAACATTAGACTTCAAATATTAATACACAAAACTATATTCAAGGAGTACTATATGCACTCATTACTAACCAAACTGACTGTTTCCATTTTACATAAATAAAATAAAAAATAGAAAACAAAAGGAAATGGAAAAAATAGAGTGGTATTTGTTTTATGGCACATTTACTTGTTTTTTTTTCATTTTCTGTTTTCATTTTTTATAACAACTGTCACTTTGTTTTTAAACTATTTCCTATTTTTAAATATTAGAACAAGAAGCAAGAAAACAAAACAAAAAGTTGTTTTCAATGTTTATTGTACAGATCTTTAAAAACACGATACACATTAAAAACAAGGAAACAATCAAAAAGTGAAAACAACTTAATCTTGGAAACATAAAACAAAGTGATCTCTCCGTAATTAATTATTATAAACAAAAATATATCAAATGAAAAAAAAAAGACTTACTCTAAGCTAGACAATTCATTTCAGCGAAATATCATGCTAATCAGAATTACAGAGTAGTTTATTCTTACAATATTAAAACAAATTTATGAATTAGTTTGTGCAAAAAATTCCATACACAGCTAAGTTTTTTTTTCATTTTAATACAGTGTCAATGTAAAAATTTGAGTACTACAGCAATTACGCAAAAAAGACATTATTTTATTGATATGCAAGTATATGATAGTGTAAAAAAACTTCAGCTAACTTTAGATTGACAAAAAAGGATGAAACAAAGGATAACGAAATGACATTGGCAGAAACAGTTTAATAGTCTAACATAAGATGGAACGAAATGAAACCTATCTATTGTTAAAATGTAATGTTATTTTATTATTATTTCTTTTTGTACATACCCAGCTTTAAGGTTAGTGTTTAAGGTAAGTGCATTGCCCTATTTTATAACTCCTATATATACATCAATGAAAAGCACAACAGTGTAGGTTGAATACACTGTTTTTCCTCCATCTTATTTATTCAAGTATTGTCGACCAGTATCTATTATATTTCTATCTCCATCTCAGTCATCCAATACCTACTTTTGTGGTTCACTGCAGGTACTCTCCTTCACAGGCAATTTTGTTCGAGACACAGTTGTGTATTAAATATGCAATACCTCATTTTATTGCCCAATTTGGCAGGCATGGGATTAAATCAGGTTATTATTTACTAATCTCCTTATGTTCCATTGGTATTGAGTTCAGAACACAGTCCATGAAAGTAATATATTTCCACGTGTTAGAAAATCAAGCAGACAAATCATGGTTATTGTTTAATTGTCAAGTCAACTACTAAACAAACACATGCTTACTCCTAACCAATTGATTTTATTCACTTCCCAAGCAAACTAAGATCTTTGGTGTGACACCACAGTAACCTATTCTCTTTATTGCAAACTTTTATCACTTGGACCTACCAAAGTAAAACTCTAATCCTAATTACTCCTAGACTTTATTTGAATAAACTTCTCCATAAACACTTATAAGAGAGAAAATAGAGACAAAATGAATTGAGTTTCTCCTAAATCTTAAAACAACTTCTGTATTTTAACTTTTACAAAAGTTATCGCACCTAACTTATCTAAAAGTTGAGGTATCAACTTACGAAAAAATATAGGTTATCTAAACCGCTTAATTTTGATTATTAAGCCATAGATCTGTTAGTCTGTTAGTGGGTTGTTCTCTTTGTTATATATATTGTTTTACCTCCTCTTTGTATGGAACTTTTGACTTTTAAATAATAATCTTTTTCTTTTCTCCTTTCTGAATGTTCATTAAACCTCACACTCTTACATGGTATCAAGAGCATTGAATTTTTTTTTCTCTACAACACTTCTCTGTTATCGTCTTCATCTTCATGTCTCATACGTCTTCTTTCGCTGCTTCCTCTGAAACCTCCATGCCTTCTTCTTCTTCCTCCACACAACTACACACTTTCTGTTTTCCTCTCTTTTTAAAACTTGACGACGATAACTACCTCATCTCGCAACAACAAATCCTTGCCCATGTCAGTGGACTTCAACTTTTTCATTTTCTTGACGGATCTGCGGTGTCTCTGCGTTTTCTCACCACCGAAGATGCTATCACTAACAAGGTTAATCCTGCGTTTTTGGTTCATCTACAACAAGACCATCTTCTGGTATTGTGGCTTCTTGGCTCCATGACAACACCGATCTTGACAAAGATGGTAGGGTTACGCTCTGCCTCACAAATTTGGGGGAAATTACAGGTTTATTATGCTTCTCAAACCCGTGCCAAAATCTTCAAATTAAAGACGCAATTGAAGGCTCCCAAGCGTGACCGATCCATATCTACATATCTTCTTGATATTAAGAAGATTGTAGATACGCTTGCTGCAACTGGCTCGCCTCTCACTAATGAAGAACATCTTGAAGCTATTTTTTATGGTTTATTTGAGGAATACGAATCTTTCATTACCGCCGTCACCTCCCGTCTTGATCCTTACACGATGGAAGATATTGAAGCCTTGTTGATGGCTCACGAAGAACGGCTTGAACGGCATAAAACTTAAGATCACCTTTTGCCTCAAGCACTACTCGGTCTTCATCCAACCCTATGTCTAGACCCATGAATGGGTTCCATATTTCTCATAATCGTGGTTCACACCCCCCTTTTGAGACACAACAACAATAAACATTTTAATGGCCCTCGTCCTCCTCTCAAGAATTCTTGGATTGCTTCTTCCGTGCCCAATTCGTCTTTCTCCGCTCGCGTTCAGTGCCAACTATGTCAGAAGTTTGGCCATACGGCTCTGGAGTGTTGGCATTGTTTTGACACTAATCTTTCTTCTCATATTAATGCTAATTCTTCTCAATTTTATTCTTCAGATAATGATTCTGGTGAGCCATCTTTACTGGGCACTCCATCTACTCTTAGTGACCCTCTTTGGTACCCAGATAGTGGTGCTACCCATCATATAACCCATGACAGTAATATCTTCTCTTCTAAAACTCCCTACACTGGATCTGAAATGGTTCAACTGGGTAATGGACAGGTATGCATATAAGTCACATTGGCTATACTAAGTTTACAAATCCTACCACTATGACCACATTACGCTTACATAATTTGCTGCATGTTCCTTCTATAAATAAGAATCTCAAGAGTGTCTCTCAATTTGCAAAAGATAATAGTGTCTATTTTGAGTTCTTTCCTAACCACTGTTTTGTTAAAAACCAGGACACCAAGGAGATAATCCTCCAAGGAAAAGTTAAAGATGGCTTATATATGTTTCTGACAATGCAATGTTCCCTCAAACCCTCTGTTTCCAATACCACTCTCAATCCTGCATCTTCTACGTTTCAGTTGTGGCACTCTAGGCTAGGACATGCTTCCTCTAGAATTGTTCATAATGTGATGAAACTATGTAATGTTACTGGTCACAAACGTGATTTCTTTTGTCAAACATGTGCTATAGCTAAATCTCATCAACTTCCTTTTAATGATTTCTTACTGTGTACACTACACCGCTTCAATTGGTTTTTATTGACATTTGGGGACCTTCTCCTGTTTCCTCTTCTAATGGATCCAAATATTATATTGCCTTTCTTGATGCTTTTTCACGTTATACATGGCTTTATCTTTTGCA
>Ga0123341_1000861_pt1 | contig 21018 bp, 20 predicted proteins | sample Turbeapinknodule_FD_89959 | JGI IMG/M metagenome (GOLD analysis project Ga0123341, IMG submission 89959) | Root nodule microbial communities of legume samples collected from Mexico - Turtle bean Mexico pink nodule | ecosystem: Host-associated > Plants > Roots > Nodule | place: Mexico: Nepantla...
CACCTTCAGAGTGCCACACGCGGTGCTCAGACACGTAGGTGGACAGTTTTTGGTGTTTCTTGCTGGCTGACTTGAGCGTCGGAGTGCACACGGCCGCTAGGGCGCCTCTTTGTCCTCTTTTTTTTTGCAGGAATCCACAGGCAACCAGTGGGAAGGTGTCCCTAGCTGACGGTTGAGGTCGCGCACGAAGACGTCCCGGTCAACCGGACGGAACAAAGAGCACTCAAAGTTTGGGGAGTGAGCTATATTGTAAATCCTTCATTGTGTGAAGATTACCCTGTGAGCTTTCATTGTTTGCTCTCTGTTCAAGAGTGTTTTTCTCACTTGTTAAGAGGTCTTAGTCTCAAGGAGAGATTAAGAATTGCTTCCTGGAGAGGTGTTCAATACTTGCTACTTGTGGTGAGGTATTCAATACTTATTACTTGAAGAGGTGGAGAATATTTTTTACCTGAAGAGGTGGAGAATACTTGTGTACCTAAAGAGGTGGAGAATACTTGAGTTGATAAAGGCTCTTAAGCGAGTTGCTTAAAGGGACAACCCAAGTTAGAAATTAAGTTCATGTGCACTTTTCTCTCTATCTTTTGTCTTTTGGATATTGTTTTGTCTTGATAATTTTTTATGGTACTAAATTAAGTTCAAACTCTATTCAACTCCCTTTTGGAGACAATTGCACCTTCAGAAATGTGTCAGACAAAATCTTGAGTTCGTTTATGCTTTAGAGTTTGAAATTGGTCAGACGAAGGGAATCAGACGAAGGGAATCAGGCGAAGGGAGTCATACGAAGGATGTCGAACGAAACCTAACGTTTGTCTATCCTTAAAAGCTCATCATACCAAGCATCTCAAATGAAATCTTTCATTTTTCTAACATTTATTATTTGTCTTACTTAAAAAGTGTAACTAAAACTGTAATCACAAATCCAATCACAAATCATTTGAAAGATTCAATAAAAAATTATCTTCAGAAATTATAAACATGCATGTACGAAAAAAGAAAAAAAAATAATAAAATGCACATTATGTTTTAAAAAGTAAATAATAATTAGTGTTTGTTTTTATATTACGTAAAAAGAATATAATAATACTACATATCCATCCAAGAAATTAAGTCTTAAAAACATAGCTTGTCTTAAAAAAAATTGCATTTATAATTTTCTATTTGAATGGTCCTTCACATTTATGTGAATCTCCATCCAAATTCCCATCAATTCTTAAAAGATGCAAACTCATTATTTGGTTTTGACTAATGCATGTAATCTCATGGGAAAGAACGACATTCTCATTAGTAACCTCTCCAAGGGACAACATTGCCCAAGGGAGGGCTAATAAGTTGAATTCTTTTGACAAGTAACTTAGAGATTATCTTAACACGTTGCAAAGACTTATAGGTCTAAAGTCTTTGATTTGTTAAAGGTGATCAATCTTAGGGAACAATTGGTAAATAAGAGATACCCACGTCACTCGAGTAGGATTGGCGATTCACTTGAACAGTCCTAATAGAATTAAAGAAGGGAAGAAAAAACAAGTTACGAAAGAATATCATTGCTTCAATTTTCAATGGTCTTAATATCAGAGCACCATATGCCATTATCCAATTCAGGGTATGAATTTAATCCTTCATCTCAAACAATAGTTTGGTAAGTAGAAAAGAGTTTGATATCAACTTCGCCCAATTCTCTAGATTTTTGTTTATATCGATGCAACTCTACTTTCCTAATGAATGTATACACATACTCATCCTGGAATATGTTATTAATAAGAGAAGTTACTAGATTGTATAAATAATCAGAGTTGTGAAATTGGTCAACTTTACCTGTTCCAACCCATTGAAAACATAAGAACCAATTTGTTCTAGTCCGAATATTTTGAGAACTGTATTTTCTTAAATTGTTGGAATAGAATGGGCCACATTAGCCTATCATTGAATTTAAAATTAAATGACTATCATATGACTAGATTTGAGAGTATTCGTATCTATCTACATTGTCCCTTTTCTTTCCATTATACTATTTTTGTAACAGTTACAAAGATATTTATTGGCTTTTATTTTTTATTTTTTTATGATTTATTCTTGCACCTCCCACTTTTTTAAAATGGCCAATTTATCTTTTTATGTTATAAAAACTATGTTAATGGAAGCGTGCGCATTGGTTTTTTAAGTTTTTTTTTCTATATGGTTCAACAATTATAGATAGAGCCATGTGGTCATTGATTTGTAACTTGTAACAACTCCAAAATGTCAAATGATGTTTTGAACTAAGTCATGCTCACATTGATATGTAACAACTTCAAAATGACCATTCCCAATATATATGTAAAAATTGTCATACCGATGCGTTGTACTACAATGTCACCGTAGCTATTGAACTTTATAAATTGTGGAAACAAAGACCAAACAAAAATTCATTTATGTGAAGTTATGTCACTCGATGCCTTTTCATTCACAGCCTTCCTCTCAGGAAGGGTTCAAAAACCGAAGGAATTTAAAATACTATATATTATAATATAACAACGGAATTTTGTTAGTCCTGAAAAGATTGATCAAAAGAGTCGGTCGGATGCACGTAAATTATAGAATGCTGAAGCGAAGTCTCTCAAACCGAGATGCCATAGTTGCTAATTTTGGAGATCTCCTTGCTCAAGGATCTTTTTTCTTTCTTTGCCTCAGAAGCAAGTTTGGAAACCTGTGAACCAGACAGTAAAAAATTTAAATCACTAAAAGCAAAGTGTGTTAATACTCTATTCCTTAATAGCTGTTAAAAGTCGCAACACTCGATATAAAGAAATTTGTTAAATTAACATTAAGTACAAGTGATGGAAAGTCGTCAACATGACAGCAAAGCTGTAGTTCATTTTTCAACCTAAGTTATTATTCGAAATTTTCAACCTAAACACGACAGAGGCTCAAACACTTATCTTTCAAGCATTTCGATTGGACAAAACAAGAAGCACAAAGCTAGGAAGGATAACGACAACGGTGAGACTGAGTAACATTCAAGGAAATCATCCTTTTATATTAGAAAACATTATCCAGAAATATAACATCCATTATGAAGCAGATCTAAATTAAGACCAAAGATGGAGGGACAAGAGAAGACAAGAAATACACAATACATCCGAATGACAAAGTCCAATTCCACCAGAAAAGTGAAGTAGTGATAACCTTGGAAGGTGACATGTGAAAAACCGTTTAGGACAAAAAAATTGCATACCAAAATCTCTATTGGTAAGTTAAAAAACAAAGATTTTTCCAAAAATTCTCTCTCAAATGGGTATAAATATCCATTATAGAAAGCATATTTGAAAGACAGAATTCTTGGAAAAATATTCTGAAGTTCTATACTTTTCTTACTAATCAAGATTCTTCTGTATAATTTTTTCATCATAAAGGGTTTTCCACAACGAACACCACTATCCATTTGGTCAGGGGAATATTCAAGGAAGATACAATTAAGGATGTAACCCTGGCCATAATTTGTTCCTTTGAAAAACCTATCTACGCATTCAGATTCACATTTGACAATTGTTGAGATACATGGTGAAGAGACAAAAATAATCTGTGTCTATTCCAAGAAAGGAGCATGTATACATGTGTCTCAAAATACAAAGAGATGGCCCAAGATCCATATATTAGTTACATTTAACATCCCCTCTAAAGCTGGTTCATATAAATCATAAAACCAAGCTTGTTACAAATATAATCAATTCTAGGATCCCACAAAGATTTAGTGAAGATATCTATCTGTCAACTGGCCACTAGAGTTAACAAATTGAGTGATGTCTCCGGATTGAATGTTTTCTCAGATAAAGTGACAATTTACCTCAACATATTTAGTCTTCTCGTGAAATACTGGCTTGATGAAATATGTAGGGACGTTTGGTAATCACAGTAAGAGTCATTTGGATGAACTCCCCAAATCTCAATTCTTTAAGCAACTGTTTGAGCAAAATGAGCTCATAGGTGGGCCATAGCTCTATATTATGTCTCTGCACTAGATCTTCCTACTACAATATGCTCCTTGATTTTCTAAGAGATCAAAATGTCCTAATTAGACGAAGATCCAACCCAATTTGCATGAGTAACCCACAACACTGTGTCCATATAACAAGCCTTTTTCCAGGGGCACCTTTAATATACTTCAAAATTGGTGTAACAGCATTCCAATGTCATGTACATGGAGAATTTAGAAATTGGCTTGCCACACTAACTGCAAAGGAAATGTCAAGACATGTAACGTGGGATAGTTCAATTTTCAGACCAATCTTATGTATTTCTTAGGATCAAGTAGTGGCTCCCCTTGACTAAGTAGAAGTTTGGAATTGGGATCCATGAGTGAGTCAATGGGCTTGGAATTCATTATTCCAATTTCCTCAATTGGCTTGCCACACTAACTGCAAAGGAAATGTCAGGACATGTAACGTGGGATAGTTCAATTTTCAGACCAATCTTATGTATTTCTTAGGATCAAGTAGTGGCTCCCCTTGACTAAGTAGAAGTTTGGAATTGGGATCCATGGGTGAGTCAATGGGCTTGGAATTCATACTTGCTTTGAGAAAGGATAACTCCATTGTTGGATTGTGTTACCTCAATCCCAAGAAATATCAGAGTTTGCCAAGGTCTTTTGTTTGAAAATGAAGACACAAGTGTTGTTTTATCTTAAGGATGACACGATGATCACTGTGTAAGAACAATGCATCAACATACACTATCTAGTAGATATATATATCCAACAATTGTGATGATAAAACACCAAATAATCAGCCTCACATCTAGTCATACCAAATTGTTGAACTTCGTTGAATCGACCAAACCATGCCCTGGGAGACTGCTTGACATATAAAGATTTGCGAAAGCGACATACCAATTTGAAAGACTCCCCCTAAGCAACAAAACCAAGAGTTGCTTCATATAATTTCCTCTAGCAAATCATCATGAAGGAAGCCATTCTTGACATCCAACTAATAAACAAGCCAATGACAAAGAGCAGCCATGGAAAGGAATAATCAGACAAAAGCCATCTTGGCGACGGGAAACGTGTTACCATAGTCCAAGACAAAAATCTAGTATAAACTTTGACTACCAAGCGAACTTTGAGTCGATTAATAGTGTCATCAAGACCAACTTTGATAGCAAAAACCCACCTACATACAACAACAGATTTTTCAGAAGGCAAAGGAACAAGATCCCAAGCTCACTATTTTGAAGAGCACGCAGTTCAACAATCATAGCTTGTCTGTAACCAGGGTGGGCTAAAGCATCACCTACAGTTTTAGAAATTTACACAGAATAAATAGAAGAAAGACAAGTATAAAGGTATGGAGACAATCGGTGATAACTTAAAGCAATATAATGAGGTGAAGGATTACAAGTGGAGTGTATACTTTTAGGAAGAGCAATGGGAAGATCGGTAGATTGTCCAGCTGGAGGGTGTAGACATTGTCAGCGATGGTACACTCGAAGAGGGAGCAACGATGGTGGATCAAGTGGTATATCGAACACAATTGTGGTGATGGTGGTAGTTGGACTATCATAGGGGAAAAAAGTAAACATAAAATCGTGAGAAAACTAAAAGAAGGTATCATCAGCTGAGATCACATAGCGATAAAGGGAAGTGAGAAACACTTATATCCTTTTTGAGAGCGAGAAAAACCTAAAAGACACATCTATAAGACTGAGCATACAAATTATCAAGACTAGGAGTATGGATATGAACAAAGCATGAGACCCGAAGACTCAAGGAGGTAAGGGGTGGAGTGGTTGATAAGGAAATAAAATAGAATGAGGAATTTAGTTATCTAAAACTGAGGATGGCATGTGATTGATGAGATAGCACATAGTGAGAATATCATCACCCAAAGTTTTTGTGGCCATGAAGTAAAAAGGTTCGAGTTGTTTCAATAAGTTGTCTATTCTTGCACTCAGTAACCCCATTTGTTAAGGCATATACACACATGAAGTTTGAAGAATACCGTGTGAAACCATAAAAGTTTGAAAGGAATGAGAAAGATACTCACGAGCATTGTCAATGTGAAATGTGCAAATAGAAACACCAAATTGATTTTCAATTTCAATGTAAAAGGATTGAAAAATATTATACAACTTAGAATGATTTTTCATCAAGAACAACCAAGTATAGTGAGAATAATCATCACTAGAAGTTACAAAATATTGAAATCTCAAAGTGGACTTAACACAACTCGGTCCCCAAATGTCAAAGTGAACTAAAGCAAAAGAAGACAAAGCTCTATTGGAGACGCTCTTGGGAAAAGGACTACACTATGTTTTCCTATTTGACATGATTCACAAGACAAGGTGGAAAACCTAGACAAACTCGGAAGTAGTTGTTGGAGCTTGACAAGGCTAGGATGACCCAATTGAGCATGTATTACATAATATGTTTTTTAATACTATTTTTTAATCAATCTGCTCCATAGCCTAGTTATTTAATAATTATATAATATTTTTTTTAATTCTTTTATTGAAAATTGAAATTTGGGAGCAATTTAAGATATGTTTGAGAGTGGATCAACTTCAACCTAGAGTAATCCAAATGCGTCCTCATCTATTAAAAGTACAAATAAAAATCTCCAGGAAATAGGGTAGATATTGGATGGAAACACATAATAGACATCAATGGCAATGGTAGAAAAGTGAGATTTTGTCACTTTAACAATTTATGTTTCATTAATATCTGTATGAACTTATTTATTTTGTGCACTTTAAACTTATATAGTACTCATTCACTATTAAATGTAGTTATTTTAGTATTGTGCACTTAATTTTTTCAACTATTTTGCTTAATTATGCTATTGAAATATTGTGTTATTTATATAAATTATTTATTTTTCATATGAAGTAAACTCTTACAAATTTACGAGTTGAATTTATAGAGCTCCCACGAGTTTAACCTTGGGACCAAACATACAGATAGATTGACATTTCATTAAAGATAAACTAGATAGTGACCTTATCACCGCTTCTTATATCCAATCTAAGCTTTATTTAGCAACGCTATTTTTTCCCACGGAATGATTTCATGATTTCACAAGCAAGCTGGTATATCCATTCACCAACTTAAAGGGAAGTTGAGTTAGGATAAAATAGTTCCTAAGTTACAAGAGGATATTGTAATTTACAAATACAAGTGTTGTGTTGTAAAATACTAGAGATCTTTTTGAAATCATTACTTTAAGGATATGTTTCTCAATTTATATGCTCATGTATTGCTTCAACTCATTCCATTCAACATATCTTTTCTATCATATAGCTAAAACCTTTCCAGTTGAGTGCTTTCATTTATGAAAGTGTTTGGACCCACAGAGCCTATGTATGGAAACAAATACCCAAGACTTCTCATGTAAAGCCTTATTTTTGGCCTAGGCTTCTCCCTTTTCAAGCTCAAAATTGAAAAAATTAAAAAAATTGAGAGCATTTTCTCTCCATTGGTCGATAGTTTCTCTTTGAGAGGCATGAACCTCTCTCTTTAAATCTTATCTTGAATTTCTTACATTCAAGTGATGATTCTCCTTTGTACTTATCTTGATTCTTCAAGCTGTGTGCTCATTATATTCTAATACTTTCCATATTTCTTTTTTCTATGGTTAATTGTTGTTAATTTGATCATAAGTCTTTGGAACCAAGAAATGAGTTTTATACCCCTTTTTGTTCATGAGATTTTATCCATGACTTCCTCTTGGTTCTTGCTTTCTTTTGCTATGCTAAATCATTTCTACTGAATATTGTGTTCTTATCTTACATATCTATGGTTTACTTTGTTGATTCTACCATTCGTTCCAAAAATGGTATTCATATCCATTTCCATATTTGGATTTCTATGTCTCAATTAGATGAATTTTATTCGTAGATCACAACAAGACAACCTATAAGGAGGGTCATACTTCTATGGCTTGATTTTGGCTCATAGTTTGATAGATCCTAAATTCCATAACCATTTTATGGATTTACACCAATAGTTAATAAACAGTAATAGAGGATAGAAAATTAATCTCAAGACAATCTAGAATACACTATTAAAAAATATAAACCAATTTCTCAGCCCTTCAAATTCCTCCAATATTAGAGGTGAGAGAAAAAAATAGGGAGGGATTTTAGCCTCCTCATTTCCCTTCCCCTTCCTTGCAAATACCTAAACCAAATGAGGTAAAATTTAGAGAGAAAAAATTATTGGATATTTTCATATATGCTAACAAGGAGAAGCCAAACAACTCTAATTTAGAAGCAATGGAAGACCAAAAAAACACAGATACATGCTTTGGCAAATAGAATGGAACAAAAGACGAGGTCAGTGACAGTGTGGAGAGCAGCATCTGGAGAACACATGTCGAAGTTGTCAGTGCAAAAACATGCCTGAGGTATCGTTACTAAATAAAGACTGACAATGCACAATGGGTTAGTCAACTGGAAGATCATTGGTTGACTAAGACAACTACCAACGATGCTAAACTGGCACCAATAGCAGCTGGACAGCTAGACTACCAGCTATGGGAGCTTTGTGCTCTCGTAATGCCAAGCCACCGTAAAGTGCACTTTGATATCAACTTAAGAATCAAAATATGATAGAAAAATGTTTCCAGATTGTCTCTCAACTTGGATTTATATCACAAATCTATACAAGTAACTCCCATGATTTTGGGAATAGGTTAGGTATTTACAGCATGCTTTTTAATCTGAATACCTACTCGTATTCATGTTTAATAAGGAAATAACAGACTGCGAAAGCTCAACAGATCTAAATAATTACAAGTTGTGTTATCCCTGATCCTATAATTAAATTAATGCCTTGATTGGGTCTAGTAAGTATGTCTTAAGTTATTATATATTATAGCTACAATTATTTCACGTTAAGAATGTTTAAAGAAAAGTAAAAAAAGGTTTACATTTTTCAAGAGCGATCTCCAGGATTGAGCTCTTGAAGACTTTGATCTAAACCTAGGCAATGAGACACAGTCTGCCAACAGAATAATTACCTGTGATCGGAAAATAGATGCTTCTCTTTTAGGGAGTTCTCCAAGGATATCTTTTAAACCTAGCATACCAAAAACAAGCCAAATCATCAAAACCAAAAGGGCAAGGTTCCACTACCAACTTATTATGTTGGGTATCCTTATAAAAGAAATTACAATATTTTTGCTAACCTCCTGCTCGCCTTTCAATTTTATAAGCTGACTGAATGACATTCCGGATCTGCTTTCCTGCTTGTCTGTTATTATAAATTAGAAATATTTATAAATTATTGTTATCAATGCATAAATACAAAATCATTTGGCTTCTCATCCATAATTTGCAAACCTGAGTTTCCTCCTTCCATGTAAGAATTGCTCTTCTGCATGTAATGCACTCTTCTGAAAATAACAAGTATACCACCATTAATATTTGAACAGAAATACCAGTCAAAGTGAATAGATTGTTAGGTTCCTTTCTTTAAACCAAAGAATCAAGTCTTTCCAAGAACCAAAGAGAGAAAAGTTTGGAAAGAAAGAATGATTTCCTGCACTAAAGAACAAAAAGACAAGTACATCCACACTGGGTTTCCAGTCTATCGCACAAAACAGAGAGATAACCCCGTTGCTGGACCAAGAGGGTTATTTTTACCAGAGGATTAATCTAACCCCATAATAACTACCCAACACCCACTAATATCTCCTCTTATTCTTTCTTATTACATATACTTTTAAAGTCTGTTTGGGTAGTTCACTCTATCGCCAAATAGATTATCTCATATTCATACTAGGTCAGCCCCATGACATTAAAGGGATGGTGTAAAGTCATACTCCCTCTAACAATCTCTAAAAGTATCTCCTTTATTGTAGTTCCAAAAATATCATCATTTATGTCAGTCAAAGTACTAGGTCAATGAGTCACTAAATCCCTAGACACACTATCAAATTAGCAGGGTACCCTCTCTCCTCATCAAATTTCCTGAGATTACAACTCCTTTGATTGCCCAAAAAATATGAGATTTCCAAGATCTATGATCTAAAAATGATTACACAGGTGTTTCTTTAACTGAGATTTTAGCAGCATCATTCCCTATAATTACTATATCATCAACATACACAACTAAGTACACACATTTTCCAGGGGAGGTGTGACAACAGAAAACAGAGTGGTCTACCTCACTGCATTTCAGCCCAACGGATTGAACAATGTAGCTAAACTTTCCAAACCAAGCACGGGGAGATTGCTTGAAACCATGAAGGGAGCGACGCAGCTTACAAACCAAACCAGACTCCCCTTGAACAACAAACCCAGGAGACTTCCTGTTTTAGATCCCCATGCAGAAAAACATTTTTAATATCTAATTGATGAAGGGGTCAATGCCGAATGGTTGTCATGGCAAGGAAAAGTCAAACAGTAGTCATTTTGACCATCAGAGAAAAAGTATCACCATAGTCAGAGTCAAGCTACTTTGAGGATATCAACTTCACCATTAGGTCCAACCTTAATGGCATAGACCCAACAACAGCGTACTGTCTTCTTCCCAAACAGAAGAGGAACTAAATCTCATGTTTGTCATATTCAAGAACCTATATTTAAGTAATCAAGGCTTGTTGCCACACAAGATGATTTTGTCACTTTTAGAAATAGTAATAGAAGAGACGGAAGAAATAAAGGAAGAATATGAAGGAGACAACTAGTAGCTAAGAAAATTGTAAATAGGATGAAGATTACAAGTTAATCGAGTACCTTTGCGAATGGCAATGGACCAACTTGAGTTATCATGATCAGGAGTCGTGGTATTAGGTGATGATTGAGAAGGACCTACTAAACAGAACTCACCTTAGAGTACTGGACTAGCCATTTGGTTCCTACATTGATAGGTAACAAGAGTTGGTGATGATGGTTCAGAAGGATTTTGTATGGTATTCTAGGTGTTGGGTGCAGAAGGAACGGAAAACTCAACTAAGGACACAAGAAGGACATGTTAGAGAGAATTAGAATCATGTGTAGAAGGAGGAAAGAAGGGAGTCAGTTCAATACAGGTGACATTGGCAGACATGTGAGCTTAGAAGTTTAGATAAATCAGAGGAAAAATATTCTTTGGCATTATCGCTTAGTAAGACTTGGATTACTTTTCCAAACTGATTTTTGACTTCATTAAAGACGTAAAAAATAAACAAATGTTCAGAAACCCTAAACCCCAAACCCTAAACTAAGGACACGAGAAGGACATGTTAGAGAGAATTGGAATCATGTGTAGAAGGAGGAAAGAAGGAGTCAATTCAATACAGGTGACATTGGCTAACATGTGAGCTTAGAAGTATAAATCCGAGGAAAAATATTCTTTGGCATTATCGCTTTGTAAGACTTGGATTACTTTTCCAAACTGATTTTTGACTTAATTAAAGACATAAAAAATAAACAAAAGTTCAGAACAATCTTTCATTAGATAAATCCAAGTACATCCAAAAAATTCATCAATGAATGTAACAAAATATCTAAACCCAAAAGACGACATAAGGCTTGGCTCCCAAATATCAGAGTGAATGACAGAAAAAGCAAAACTACATCTAGATTTAGAATGTTTAGGAAAAGACGAGTTGACATGTTTTCCTTATTGACATTATTCACTTTCCAAAGTTTGGAGACTACTAAGTTCAGGAACCATTTTTCAATTTTGTCAAATGAGGATGTCTTAAGCATTCACAATTTTGTCAAATGAGGATGTCTTAAGCGTTCATGTAACAGTTTAGGAGGCAACACAAGATACAAATGTGCTAGTACCAAGGTAGTATAGGCCTCTAAATTATGTCCTTTGTCAATCATCCAACCCATACCACGCTCGTATTAACAAAAGAATTGGCATTAAAGGTTACTGAACAATCAAATGATTTAGTTAATTGGCCTAAAGAAATGAGACTAAAGGGGCAGGCAAGCACAAAAATAAATAGATTATAGGTTTAAAGAGGGAGAAAAAGAAACTTGACAAATTCCCTGATAGGCTACTTTAGATACGATGGCTAGGGTTTTGAAATGAGGTGTTTTAGAAAAGGAGAGAGAAGAGAACAAAGAGATATTACTAGAAATATGACCAGATGTACCTAAGTCAATTATCCATAGATTTTGACTCTCCACAGATTATGAAATGCAAGTTGTTGACAAACTAGGAGTTGTAGATGATTGAGCTAGGTTGTTGGATTTCAACCTTAAATATTCCTGACATTCTTCATAAGAGAACTTGGCTTAGAACCTTCAGATTTGGAAATATTGGTTGTCTTTCCAGTAAAGAGTAACAGTTCTCCTGGGTGTGTCCAACTCTCTAACAATATGTGCATTGAGGACATCCTTTATCACCACGACTTCTTTTTTCCACGAGCAGAAACCATTTTAAAAAGACTCGGCAAATTCTTGAATATTTCTATTCTTTAGAGTTGGGACACGAAGGAGTCGTGTTGTCAAGTTTTCCATAGAAAAAACTTCTTAACCAGTCAAAATTTAATCTCTAACATCAAAATCTGGATTCATTGTATAGAGAATCATAACCATATAAAACTTATCTAACTTGTTTTTTATCTCTTCTAATGAGTCAACTTCCAGGAAAATCATCAATTCCTCCCTTGTTGATTAGGCTTCAACAATAAAAGACATCATATCATATCAGACTGCTTGAGAGAAACCAATCGATTATCCAGATTGTAGAGACGTTGAATTTCATTCACGAAAATATTTTGGGCCTTTTTACAAAAGGAATTACATGTTTTGAATAACTTGAGAGTGCTCAAAATATTGGGTTCTACTAATTGTCAAAGTAGAGCACACAACTGAAAATTAATTTTCTTCCACCATTGAATTTGATTTGGTGGAACTAAACTTTCATCTTCTAAATGATCATGGAAACCTTGGCCAAAGAACCAAAGTTCAACAGACCAAGCATTCTTGACTTCATCACAAATGTGAAGAATTACTACCACTCAAAACAATGCAAAAGTGAAGCACAACACTTAACTTCCTTACCTCACAATGTTGCCATCGAGGTCTCCTATACCACTACCACCATCAGTTCATGCCTCCCATCAACACTCTCCATTCCACAGCCTTACCTGAATTCCATCAAAACTCGCCACCTCGTTCTTTTGGCCCAACAAGTATCATGACACCAAGAAATACACTAAGGAGTGCCTCCCTTGCCAACAAAACAAACCAATTAACCAAAAACCATTAGGCCTACTCCAATCCATACCCACCCGTTGCCAACTAAGGGACGAGCTAACCCTAGATTTTATCACACACTTACCTTCGTCCTTTGGACACAGTCATATGGGTACTCTTTGATAGACTGTCTAAATATGCCCACTTTACTGCCCTTTCCACATCCTTCAATGCCACTCATTTAGCTAATCATTTTCCTATTGAGATTTGCAGGTTATATGACGTTCCCAAGTCCATATCTTCGATTGCGACCCTTTGTTTTGTGATCATTTTTGGAAGAAATTATTTCTCCTACAAGAAACAAAGTTAAAATTCAGCACAACCTACCATCCTCAAAGTGATGGCCAAACCAAAGTCATCAATAGAGGTTTCGAGATTTACCTGAGATTTTTCACCAATGATAACCAACTTGGTACAAATACTTGCATCTCATGATTTTCGTACAACTCATCCTACAATTCCATCATCAAAACCACCTCTTTTCAAGACCTATATGAGCGACCTTCGCTAGCCATACATGCATTTGTTTTAAGGTATCGCCACTGAGCCTAGCCTTGACACCACGTTACAAGAATGCTCGCAAGTGCTCCATGAGTTAAAAGCCACTTTAGATCAAGACAAAAGGTGAATAGCGCACACAGTTAACCAATCTTGTCACCACCACAATTTCAACGTCGACAACTAGATACTCCACCATTGTGCACATCAACAAACGTCCCCCACATCTAAACCCCACAGAAAACTGTGACACAAATTTTACGGACCCTACCCCATTAAGCATTGCATTAGCACGGTTGCTTACGTATTGACCTTACCACCCTCCTCCCGGATTCACCCTGTTTTCCACATATCCCTACTAAAACCATACCACGACCCAAAACCTTCCCCCACATTCCACTACCCTCCAGAACAAAATGCTCCATCTCCCACATCAAACTCACTACCCACACTTTTTTCCAATCTCTAAGCAAACCCAACTACTTTACCCTTCTTATCAAACTCTAATCCACCTACCCCAGCCACTATTTCCACATCTAACGACATACATCCCGCAACAACGGATATTATTAACCCTCTGACCCCCTCCCCCACTTACAAACAACCCATGTGCACCCCTCGTAAAACACATGCTGCCAAGACATGAAACACTCGAGTTGTCACCCACATTTCACCCACACCCAACATCCAGAACCTTCCTCTCTTATCACCCAAACCTAATAACCCTATAAACCATCCAAAATTACCTCCAAATGCCCACTTACCAAATTTAACTACGCATGACCCAAACCACCTACAAAACTATTTCTCACCCAATATAACCCTCCCATAGCCCAAACCCAAAAAAATTGAACCAATAGCCCACATTCCACCAGCGTTTTCTTCTTCCCCTTCTAGCCCAACCATTCCCTTAGCCACATCATCAAACCTTGATGACAAGGTTGGTCCACAAGAGGAGGCAATTGATAGCAAGTCGATTATCAAGGCCCACCAGGAAAATGACAAAGCCCTTATGGTTAAAGGATTACATCTAGATCTTAGTTGTTACTCTGTCAAACTTAATTTTTTGTTAGAATAAGAGACAGATGTCCCTTAGGAACTAACTCAAAAAACATAATTCAAGGTTTTTATAAGGCCTATCCTTAGTAAAAATAATGACTAAGTAAAATTTGAATTTCTTCTTGTCTTTTGTTAGTTTACTTTTTCCTTCATCCTGTCGCATAACATCTTTCATAAATTGAACTTCTACCATTGTCTCTAAATCTCGTCATCAAAGCTTTTGAATAACTGTTCCAAGAAGGATTATTGGTTTTCTAGCACTAGTATTGAAACTAGTGTATAGCAGTACCTTCCATAATGCAAGTCTGACTTGTCATACTTCAAAAATTTCCCTGTTGGTGCTAGCCATCACAAAGGAACCCTAACACAAAAGGACTTTCTCTTACAAAACGTTGTGACTTAAAGCAGTAATATTTGTTCAAAACTTACAATAATCAAAACAATAGGGTAAACAAAAATACCCCCAAAAGGAGCACTCTCCTTTTTACTCTAAAATAACTAGATTCACCAATGTTGGAAAACAAAAGCTGAAAACTCAATTATAAAAGAAAGCACATATTTCTTAGGTCCTTACTCTCAAACTACATAACTAACTACCTAGTTACAACTTACTACAATTTAACCCATTCTTTTCCTTCTATAATAGACCTGTAAAGGTCATTCTCCTTTCCTAAGATCAATTGTCAAATCAGAATCCAATAAAATATGAGATAAGACAACAAAATTTAAGCCCAAACATATTTTAGTCACAACTTGATTTAGTAGGCTTGAAGTCTGAATAGTCCAAAAAATACAAGTGTGTCATGCTACAATTGATAGAATGTAAGGAGAAGGAGAAGTTTGTGGAGATAGTTAGAGTATTAATGGGTTAGTTAGTTGGTTACAGGGGTCAATTAGATATAAATAGGGGAAGATGAATATGAGAGATACAAAAAAGGCTTGGCAAAACATTGGTGGTGGTGAACATTGATGTAAGTGGTGAACTATGACGACAATGGTGAATAGTATATCTAGTTGAACAATGACATTAAGGGAAAAAATAGAAACCGAAAAACATGCAAGATTTTCCTATGAATAGTGAGCCCACAAGGAAAGAACAAATTTGAGTTTCCTTCTCATTAGGCTCTTGATACTATGTTGAAAGGATTAGTGACGAAACAAGACACCAATGATGGTATTGCTCTTATACCATGTTTAGAAAAGAGAAATCAATAAGGAATACAATGAATTTTGAGCATTGAGTACACACAAGTATTCTTATTTATAATGAAGAAGATATACATTAATATGGAACAAAATCAATATCTAAAATTGAGAAATATTTGGTAAAATATTTCCTTATCAAATCATATCATATCTCCCTATTTAATGCAATCAAACTATATTTCTAACATAATCAATTCATGTCTCTAACAAAGGGAAAACCCTTGGAAGAGAGATTTCTTTCGTATTTCTTATTCTATTCACTTCTCTCCTATTTCTTGTTCTTTTCATCCTATTCAATAGAAGTCTTTCTTTTCTTTTTGTTTCCAATTCTTTGTTTGAAACAACACATTCAATAATGATACTCGTTTGATATGTTTTGATACATATCCGAAATGTATCAATTGCTCTTTTATTCTCTTAAAAAATAACTTGCTCAATTCTACTCGTATACTCCACAATTGTGGATCTAATACTCCATTGATACATCTCCAAACATAACTATATAATAACTACAATATATTTTTTTCAAAAAGGAACCCAATTGCATCTATTGTTAAAAGGAGCATGCCACTTCCCAACAATGAGCTAGGACAAGTGATTCTCAAATTCAACAATGACTAGGACTCTTGATTCTTATATTCTAGCTTCCAAAAGACAATGTCATTATTCTATAGAGCCAAAACTTCTTCTTGATAGGACTAAAGATCTTAATGTACTCCCTCTAATCATTAATATAAGGCATAGATTAGAAGAAAATTGTGGTCCTTTTTATAAGGCATTATACACTTTCTATGAAGCATTAAAAAAAATTCCTTGTTTGCCCTTATTAAATAATATGAGTGTGCTTTTTATTACTAAAGAATGAGAAGAGAATTCTAAAAGTCATTAATAATGAAGGTAAATTTGGTACATTAGTAACGTTTTGAAAATTCAACAAACTAAACTGAATCAATTACTTTTCTTGGTCTGTGTGATTATGTTAGAAGATTTTTATATTAAGGACTAGAGGGAGTATCTTATAATAACTGCTACAGTTTTTTTATTCTTAAAAGGCACCCAATAGTGTCTATTGTTAAAGGAGCTTGTCTCTTGGCAACAATGAGCTAGGACATGAGATTCTTGGACTCAACAGTGAGCTAAAACTTGTGATTCCTATATTTTATCTTCAAAAAGACAATGATGTTATTCTATAGAGACCGAACTTCTTTTTGATAGAACAATTGATGTAAATGCATCTTCACCTTCTCAATATGCCTTAGTGATAATTCCACCCTACAGAATAGATTTATTATTATACAAGACAATTACAAGGAAAATTAATGTCAAATCAATTAAAAAGAGAACAATAAGATACCACTACATATATATGATGCATTAAACCTAACCTAGCCATACAATGTACTTAGGCAACTTGGAAAAATAAACATTAGAGTTCTTATCTTCAAAAAAAATTCATGTTTCCAATAGTAAAGAATGCTTATATTTTCCTTTCATAGTTGTTAACTGGAAACCGTCCTTCAGCTCTCGGTGATTCAGTTTTTCAAATTTCTTCCCACCATTTTTTTTATCTCCAAATATTTCAAGGGCTAATATTTTATTCTATGGTTTTTCATCTATATCAAAAAAATTGTAAACGCATGAAATATTGAAAATTAAATATTACAAGCTCTATAAGACTACTTCCATGGAAAATGAGATATAGTTTTACCTCCAACTTTTCACCTTCAGCCTTTAAAAGCTGAATTGATTGCCGCAACTCTTTAACTTCAGCATGGGCTCTAGAAATCATCGACTACATCCAAAAACAAATGCCAAAGATATAATAATCAAGGTTACTATACAGCTTTGCCTGCTCTTCAACACATGCTACCATTGGATTTCTAGTGAACAAATTGCAAGCATTTTTCACAACCAAGCAAAAAGAAAATAATCAGTTTAATAACACTCATTTGTATTACATGTCACAACTCACATCGATGTCCACTTCAATTTATACTAATATTTATATTAATAAGATAAGGAATTGAGCATTATGGAATGCCTAAGTCCCACATCGAGTAGTATGGGATGCTTGGTTCTTCCCCCTTAATAGCTAGCTTTTGTGGGTGAACTCCCTAAGTGCTTGGGTGCTTTACAATTGATATAAAAGTTCATTGTGAGAATCTCAAAAAGGAATACATATGAAGGATTCTCACCAGTGGAAGGTTCTAACCAATGAGCAATTGAAGTGAAGCATTATCGAGTAAATTAGTGTAGAGTAAAAGTTGTCAAAAAACATCAACTTTGATGGGTAGTGCTATCATAGGCACTAGGGCATTATGGGGTGCCTTAAGTCTCAAATTTTAAAGGTGGATTCCCCATGTACCTAGATACATCAATTGGTATAGGAGTTGGTTGTCAATGTATCAGAAAGGATTACCTATGGAGGGTTCTGATCTATGAAGGATTCTAAGCAACCATGAAGTTGAATGAAGTGCCAGCGACTAAAGTGTTGTGGAGTGAAAGCCTCCTAGACTTGGGTATTATTGGGTGCCTAAGTCCCATATCAAGTAGTATGGCATGCTAGATGAAGTAATTTAACTACTTGACTCCCCCCACTTAAAAGCTTGCTCTGGAGGATGAGTTTCCCAGTCCAAATGCTTGGGTGTTTATCATAAGACTATGCGAGTTTGTACATTCGCGAATAAAAGTTCTAAGCTCTACCATTTCTGCATATGGTCTACACTTAATGAAAAGTGAAAAGTTACAAAGGAAAAATACAAATTAAGCATGTTCCTTCTACCCTTTTTGTGTTCTTGTTTTAAGGATTTACTAACTTTTGGCCTTGCCTCCATTTATGTCCAACACAAGTTACACAACAAATTCGAAATTTATATTCACTAGCATTTTTCAAGAGATGATACTTCTAACAAAACATACTAATGGAATGTGTTCAGATCCTCCTTGACACATATACATGTTACGATTAATTAACTTAAATCCTGCCTCTGTATCCCTGACAAGTCAACATATATAGTGAGGTCATTACTCACCTCTTCTTTGAGAAAAAGGCGCAAAGTATTATAGTACAAGTCCCGTCGAGGCCCTACAAGATAACCAAATTTGAGGAGAAATAAATAATATGCTAATTGAATAACATATTGAACAAATAGAAAAAGGTCAATAGCATTGTTCCGGATAACATAAGTTATAGTAAGAAATGATACTATCAGCTTTAAAAAATAAAGAGTATACCCTCAATTTAGTACCCCAAAATGCTAAGCAGTTACCACCACGTCTAAACATTGTTGTAGCAAAACTAATGACAAATATTATTCCTCAAATGTTTTTTGCACCAAATGACTCCCTCAAACACAAAATCGTCACCAGATTTATACATTAGGAAGATTAAAGCGTTGCAGGACAAATTGGGACACTTTGGGGAACCAATAAAAACATTTAAAGGAGAAATTTAGAGACACCCAAAGCAAGAACCAAATTGATAGTTCACTAGTAAAAGGCACAGGATCTCACTCTTAAGTACCGTAAGACCCAGGGCAGCAGCAGCTCCACATGTAATCAACGGACGTGAAGCTGCAACAAGTACACCCTCTGCAATGAAAGATCAACCACAAAACCCTAAACATTAGAAACTTCATAAATGGGAAACAGAAGAAACCTATCGCCAGAAAAATAAAACCACAAAATGCAAACCTTTGATCTTTCCAAACAAAAGATCCTCATAAGCATTGTACTGAGACTTGAGGTCATCCAAAGAATCCTACATTCAACAGAAATCAAAATCATACAAATAAGATGACGAAATTTTGAAGGAATAACCAAACAAACCAACGGAATGAGTTATGTCATCCAATTATACATTGGCGCATCAAATTTACAAAAGGCCCGTTCTTTGTATTTCTCATTCCAAGTCATTTTCCTAGTGAAACTTTTTTTCTGGTAAAGAGAGAGAGAGAGAGAGATTTTACCAAGGTCTGGTTAAAATGAGCGTAAGAGGTAGAGCGAATTTGGGCAAAACGGGATTTTGCAGCATCAATTGTTGAATCGACCCCGTCGTTGAAGGCCTGGTGGTAAAGCTGGGCTTGCGCAGTAGCGTAATCAATAAACGGCGTCGTCTCATTAAAGGTTTGAAGACTGTTGGTTTTGGAGTAGTCGAGGGATGGTGGGTGTGTCTCAGATTCCGGTGATTCTGCCACCGTTGCCATTGTCAAAGGTAATTCCTGATGATGCACTTTCTTTTCTTCCGTGTTATTCTCCTTACCTTACTACTCTCTGTGTTATTCTCCTTCTCTTAATACTTTCTGTACTCACACGACATTTTTTGGGATTTTAGTAACAAATATGTATTTATCATTTAATTTTAATTTGATTAAAAAAAATAAAGTATTCAGTTATTAATATATTTATTTATTTCAAACTATAAAATATATTTAAAAAATATATAATTTAAGTTGTGCAGGTAATATTTTAAAATTTTGTATTAATATTACAGATAACAAAATTTGAAATACATTATGCATTTGGAATATAACATATTAAATAATATCATATTTTACACAATATCAAGTCTCTTGAGAAAATTAATATTAATATTGTGGAACACATAACTTATGGTGTGTTTGTGTATTCGCATTTTTATTTATTTTATTTATATATATTTATATTTAATATTAAAATTTAAATAAATAATATTATTATTTAAATATTTATATTAACAATTGTTTCGGTCGGTTGACCTGGATCGTCTTTACGAGTGGCTTATAACCACGAGCTAGAGCACCTTCGTTCTCTCTTGTATATGAGTACCTGAAATAAGAAGAACAAAGGGGCGCCCTCGCGGCCGTTTGCACTCCGACGCTCAAGTCAGCTAGCGAGAAACACCAAAGTGACTGAAAATTGTATGATTATCTCAATAACTGGAACTGCGTGGCTAAACTGTGTTGCCCTAATTGCCTTGTGCTCACAGCTGGGTGCGCCGTCAAGAACAACTAGGGTCTAATGTTCTGAGTAACTTTATGAGAACTAGATTAAAGCTTGTCAACTGTAAAAAGACGTACCTTACTAGGGTTCTTCGTGCCCTTTATA
>Ga0123341_1000862_pt1 | contig 21010 bp, 18 predicted proteins | sample Turbeapinknodule_FD_89959 | JGI IMG/M metagenome (GOLD analysis project Ga0123341, IMG submission 89959) | Root nodule microbial communities of legume samples collected from Mexico - Turtle bean Mexico pink nodule | ecosystem: Host-associated > Plants > Roots > Nodule | place: Mexico: Nepantla...
AATTCTAACTATGCCAATTTCTATAGAGGAAAGAACTACAGTGCATCGGTTTTAAAAATTGTGGGATGAAATTGAGCATTTTATAAATAAAAAGACCAAATTCAATCTTTGAAATAAATAGAGAGACAAAAATAATTTAACCTACATTATCCAATTGAGAATGTCATATTAGACTAAAATATGATATGAAATGCAAATAATTCCAAGAAAATCAATTATACAAATTATGAGGGTATTGGGAGAATGATACATCAGAATGCGTAATGATAAAATGTCACATTAATTCGTATAATACAAATAAATTTTGTAATATCCGACAACCTTCTTCTATCATGTTATATGTCCAAATCAACTAGTTCTACTTTAATGTTAACTTTTTGTAGTATTTAATCTAATTTAAATTTTATTAAAATTAGTAAATCCCTGAATTAGTATAAAAAATAATTATTTTTTTCTTGTTTAGTGGGAAAAAAATAGTCATAAATCTTATACTTTCAGTTAATTTATTTTGTTTTGAAAAAAAGGACATCAACAATAAATAAATGAGAATAGTGATAAAATTTTCTAACGACCAAAAAACTAAGAATAACACTAAAATTTGAAATAAGAAATACGATGGCAGTTACCAAAATAATACGAATTTATTTTAAACTCTGTATTTAGCTCAAACAAATATTTACATAATCCGTGAAATTACTTTTAAATTAATAAATTAATAAATATATACATTAATTTATGATGAAATGTGATTAAATTAATTATAGTTTAAAATTAATTTATATTGAATGATTGCTTATAATACTAAAAATGGTTTGAACTTATTTATTAGATTTACTTTCTCCTTAATTTACATTGTCTAATGAGACGGAGTTAACCACATACGATCAAGTAACAAGGAAGTGTGGTTTGAAGTTTGAAGAAAAAGTTTGGTGGTAACTTGTAATACCACTATAATAGAAAAATTCTCAATGAATCACATTAGTCTTTTTTCATATACATGATTAATTTCTAATATCAGATTAGCTTCTAGCTTCCAGATTATATAATTTAAAAGTTTTTTTTTCAAATGCGTGTCAGGATTACATAATCTGAAAGGCACTCTGATAGACAGCCCAGGCCCATTAGAAGCAGAGAAAAACCCATCAAATTTAGAGATTATATCTAGAAGCAATGAGTTGTCACTTAGTGTAGGAAGAATATAATTTTGTTATGTTTTATGCTTTCTGTTACATTTGGTACAACTGCCCTTACAATGGCCTTCATGGTTGTAAAAAGGGTAGAGAATGATAATATAGTTTTATCCTTATCTTAGTTAGTTCTTTTCATAGTTTTTCTCCTTGTGTTCTGATCCCTACCCTTTCACAACCTTTCACAACGTAACATTTGGTGTTTTCATTGAGCTCCCTACATGCCTCCCAAATCAACCAAGGAAATGGAGGAAGCCCTCCAAGCCATCCTTAACAAACTAGCCACCCTTCAAGATGCACTCCACACCACATAAGCAAACCAATTGGCTCTTCAAAGAGATTTGGAGTCCCGACAATCTGTCTGGGAAACCAAACAGGATATCCTCACTAATACCATCACCAGTCCCCCCCCGTCCTCACAATCCACCACACTCCCACCTACCATGAACCCTACTTCTCCTTTCCACCAATTTTCCATGGATGCCACCTCTTCTATTCCACAACCGGTTGGGACCACCAACAACACAACCCACGCTACTACGACAACTACAACTATTCTTTCCCCTTCTTTTTCTCCTATACGGCCACCAAAAATCCAACTATCCTTCACTGACCCTTTAGATTGGTTATTCCAAGCTGACCAATTTTTTCAATTTTATAATATTCCTTGGGATACTCGTTTGATTATGGTTGCCTTCTACATGAGAGGTGATGCACTCAATTGGTTTAAATGAATGTGCCAAAATCATCAACTTACTAACTGGATTTCTTTTAGTCACGCCCCAGAACTCCGTTTTAGGCCTTCCACATATGAAAATCATCAGGCTGAGTTGTTTAAGCTGCGCCAAACCTCCACAGTTGCGGAATATCAAAAGCGGTTTGAGAAAATTTGCAACAGAGTGATGGGTTTACAACCCAAGATGATCCTTTATTGTTTCTTATCTGGCCTAATCCCAAAAATTCGAAGAGAAATAGCAGTTTTGCAACCCACTTCCATCACCCAGGCCATGGGCCTAGCCAAGCTTTTAGAATCTAAAATCCAAGATTCTAAATGATCTTTTCGTTTTTCCGATACCTTACCCCCAACCATCCAATCATTTATTACCCTCACCTCGTCCCTCTCCCTCTCCCGCTACAACATCCCATGCAACCCCTTCCATACCTATCAAAAAACTCACCTCAACCCAACTCCAAGTGTGTAGAGCCGCTGGTTTGTGTTATAACTGTGATGAAATTTTTTTTCCAGGGCATAAGTGCACCACCCATCGTTTTCTTCTTTTACTAAGTGACGATTGTCCTGAAGAAAACATTATGGAAGACTATCCTACCACATTCAACGACCAACCCACAGACACACCTACACACATTCACCTCTTCTTCCAAGCCTTATGTGGAGCTCCCTCAACCCACACTTTTACCTTTGATGGCTACATTGGCCATATTCCTGTTACCATTCTCATAGATACAGGAAGTTCCATAACATTATTCAACCTCGTTTGGCCCTTCACCTCCAACTTTGCACTGTTCCTATCACCCCTTTCTCAGTTATGGTTGGAAATGGCAACAAAATTCAGTGTTCCTCTTTTTGCCCTAATGCTCCCATTTCTATACATACCTACACCTTTTCCATTTTTTTTTACCTCTTACCTATCGAAGGAGCTGATGTTGTCTTAGGAATGGACTGGTTGCATTCTTTGGGCCCCTTAATGGCTGATTTTTCTAAGCTGCAACTATCTTTTACCCACAATGGGTTACCCATTACACTACACAATACCACAAATCTGCTACACAGTCAAGCTTCCTTCACTCATCTTTGCCACAAATCATTTATTCTCTACATCTCCTCACTATTGACCCACTGCCATCACCATCCAGCCCTCACAGATAATCCAAACCCTCAGCTATATCCCATCTTTTACAAACATATAGTTCAGTTTTCTCTTCTCCCCATGGACTACCTCCGCACAGACCCCACAATCACCACATCCCCCTTATTCCACACTCTCCCCTAGTTAACATTAAACCCTACCGCTACCCACATGCTCACAAGCACACCATGACCTCCCTCATTCTCGAAATGCTCAACGAAGGCATTATCCGCCCCAGCACAAGCCCCTTTTCTTCCCCAGTTATCCTCATCAAAAAGAAAGATGGCACCTGGCATTTTTGTGCAAATTATAAAGGCCTAAACGCCACTACTGTTAAAGACCGTTTTTCTATTCCAACTATTGATGAATTGTTGGATGAAGTGACCACTGCCAAGGTTTTCACCAAACTTGACTTACGTTCAGGTTACCACCAGATTCGAGTTAATCCTACAGATTGCCACAAAACTGCTTTTAGAACCTTTGATTACCATTACGAGTTCTTAATTATGTCTTTCGGCCTTGCTAATGCACCATCTACCTTTCAGGCAGCCATGAATGATTTACTCAAGCCCTATCTACAACACTTTGTCCTAGTTTTTTTTATGACATTCTCATTTACAGCAAATCCGTGAAAGAACACATTCACCACCTCACTTTGATCCTTCAATTATTAGACACTCATAAATTCTTTGTTAATGAATCAAAATGTGTGTTTGCCACAACCAGAGTCTCATACCTAGGCCATCTTTTGGAAGAAGGCACAGTGGCTCCAGATCCGGATAAAATCAAGGCTATCATACTTTGGCCTAAACCTACATCCCTTACTACTCTACATGCGTTTCTGGGTATTACGGGATTTTATCGGAAGTTCATTCGCGATTATGCCACTCTTGCCTCGCCACTCACGGAGTTACTCAAATCATCAATGTTTACATGGAATACAAATGCAGAGGAAGCCTTTACAAAATTGAAAAATATCCTAACTACAGCTCCGGTGTTGAGTCTTCATAATTTTGCCATACCGTTCGTGGTAGAAACCGACGCCTCCAACGTAGCAATTGGAGTTGTGCTATCCCAAGAAGGTCACCCCATTGCTTTCTTCGGCAAGAAACTTTGCCCAAAAATGCAAGCTAGCTCGACATATGTCAAGGAAATGCTAGCTATAACAAAAGCTGTCAAAAAGTGGCGTCATTATCTCATAGGTACACATTTCACAGTAATAACAGACCAACAAAGCTTAAAGGGGTTACTCACCAATGCATGCCACACACAGAACAACAAAAGGGGGCTACCAAGCTGCTTGGATACAGTTTTGACATCCAATACCGCCCAAGCCGCCAATATCAAGTTGTTGATTTCTTGTCCTGGCCACCCCAATCCCTCCTTTTGGCCATATCTTCTCCGATTTCGAACATGTTCAAGGAATTACAAGATTATTACAAGACAAAAAGGGGAGAAGAAGAGGTTCACAGATTAATTTCATTACCTGACACCAATTACAGTTTTCACCACGACCTTCTATACCATGCTCAAAGATTATACGTTCCTTCCATATAGCACATTCGTTCGGCCATACTCCACAAGTTCCATGCTTCTCCCACAGCCGGCCACTCGGGCATTAAGGCCACCATGGCCAGGCTCGCAGCCTCCTTTTTCTGGCCTGGTATGTACCGCGACACCAAAAGGTATTCAAGGAATGCCTACCCCGCCAATAAAACAAATCATTACATCATAAACCTTTTGAACTACTCCAATCCATACCCATACCAACCAAACTGTGGGAAGAACTAACTACATATTTCATCACGCACCTACCTTCATCTTTTGGGCACACGATCATCTGGGTTGTTTGTGATAGGCTCTCCAAATCAGCCCACTTCATCGCCCTTCCCACGTCCTTCACAACCACCCATTTAGCTAACCGTTTTTCTATTGAAATTTGCATGTTACATGGAGTCCCTAAATCCATCATTTCAGACCGTGATCCAGTGTTCCAGAGCCATTTTTGGAAGGAGTTGTTTCATCTGCAAGGCACAAAATTAAAGTTCAGTACGACGTATCATCCCCAAACCGACGGTCAAACTGAAGTTATAAATCGCTGTTTAGAAGCTTACCTTAGGTGTTTTACCAGCGAAAACCCCTGAACATGGTATCGCTATCTCCACCTTACGGAGTTTTGGTACAACTCCTCATACCACTCAGCCATCAAAATTACACCCTTCCAGGCTCTGTATAGAAGATCGCCTCCTTCCCTTCTAGATTACGTTCCAGGAATTGTCGCAGAACCAACACTGGACACCACACTACAGGACCGTGCGTGAATGTTGCACCAGTTAAAAGCCACACTGAAAGCAACACAACAAAGAATGGCGGAATCAACAAACAAATAAAGACGTGATTACCATTTTTCAGAAAACGACTGGGTACTGCTCTGACGACAAGCTTACCGCCAGACATCACTCTCGTCCAAGACTCATAATAAGCTTGGACAAAGGTACTTCGATCCCTATCCCGTTAAATGTCGCATCAGTGAAGTGGCATATGAACTTTTCCTTCCCCCGTCATCACGTATCCATCCAGTCTTACACATCTCCCTTCTCAAACCTTATCACGGCCCAACCCCACCATCACATTTCCAATTCCCTCTCGAAACAGAGAACCCAATAGTTCCAACCCACGACCTCCCAACTCTTTTCCCAAACTATACTTCACATTCTGAGACTTCCAATACTCCTTCTAACTCATTAAACATGAACCCAACTAAAGCACCCACAAAAGCCACATCTGCAGACACGTAGAAACCATCTATGGTCCACGCCCCACTTAAACTGCCACCACCCTCTTTTGCATGTGACCTTACACTTCCCAAAGCCCCACCAGTTGTAACCCACACACCAAAACCACTCCTTTCAAAGTCCCATTCAGTAGCAGCATCACGTGACAATCCAATTTCCAATGCCACTCCAGTTGAAAACCACTCATTGCACCATGCTCCTTCAATTTTCCATCCAACTGTAAGCCTCGCCCATGACTCTTCCCCTGACCCAACGGTCCTAGACTCGCATGGTACCAAGGTCACTACACCAAAGCCCAATGCTTCCACTACATTCCAATCCAAAAAAGTAATTCCAACTAATACCACGGACCCTAGCCAAAATCAACAAATTGTAGCCCATCCAACCATTATACCACACAACCCACATTCCCTTTCACAGCCCAAGAGACCCCATCCATTTTGGCAAATCCAAGTCTCAACCTTGAGGACAAGGTTGTCTCAAAGGAAGAGGCAGTTGATAAACAGCCCAGGCCCATTAGAAGCAGAGGAAAACCCATCAAATTTAGAGATTATATCTAGAAGCAATGAGCTGTCTTTTAGTGTAGGAAGAATATAATTTTGTTATGCTGTATGCTTTCTGTTACATTTGGTACAGCTGCCCCTTATAATGGCCTTCATGGTTGTAAAAAGGGTAGAGAATGATAATATAGTTTTATCCTTATCTTAGTTAGTTCTTTTCATAGTTTTTCTCTTTGTGTTCTGATCCCTACCCTTTTACAACGTAACATACTTTCAAATCCAGACTTCCGAGTTATATAATCCAAAATGTCATTCTAGATTATTTAATCCAAAATATGAAGGTGACATAAGAAAAATAAAAAAATATTTTCATATTTTATATGAGGTACCAGAAGAACATATAGAGGTGCCGGAAGAAACGGTTACCACATTATCATGGGAAAATACTTCAACTTTCCAAGCATATTATCCAATTTTTAGAGGGCCTCTCCAACCCATTTCTCTTATACTTTAACACCTAGCCCAACAAATTATCTATTTCCATCAAACATGGTTTCTCCACCGCCATTTCCATTCCATCAGCTCATATTCTATCTATAATCCTCACCTCCTTATTTACATCAACTGAATATTACCTTAAGAAAAGGTACCCCTCCCACCCAATTAGCTTCCAATAGCCATGTTTTTCACATTACGAAAAAAAAAAACATTAACCCTTTTCTAAAGTCATGAAATCTTGACAAAACCTTGTTTAATATTACCAAAATTATATCTAGATACAACTAGAAGAATATTGAATTATTTCATGCAACAACTTCTGATTCATTACCAATCCCTACTACTTAGATACATGCCCATTGGAAATAACCGAGACGTATAAATCATCTGAGGCTATCTATCAATATCCTAAAAATAATCCTAGTTCAAATATATGATAAGAGAATATATTAAGACGACAAAAAATATAAGAAAACCATACAAATGTCCACAAAAACGATTTGCTTTCACCGGAAATTCCAGCCTCCGCCATTGGTGTCACAAAACTTCGTGATAGCAGATTATCAAATATCCTTCAACCCATCTTGAACTTAACAAACGCAATAGCAGGGAAAATTTACCAAACATCTCTAAGATAACGTCCATCCATCTGGAGTTTTTTCACAATAGCCTCTGCTTTTGAAGAGTCCACTTTTTCCTGAAAATAAAACTAAATTCATAAACATGTTGTAGACATAGCTCTGAATTAAGTGTTTCAACAAACTTTTATCTTATGTCATAAATTCAAATATGAAATTTAATAGAATAAATAAATAAATAAATTATTTTGATCAACTTCACTAAGAGTTTACGTTACTTTAATAAGCTAAAAAGGAACTATAGGAGTCATATACTACTTTTACAAGTTAAAATGAGTTATTGAACGCTCTTCTTAACATCCCATATGGTGTATTAACTGTGAATGACTTGGCAACCAAAATTAAGCTGGCAAATAGTCAGAATAAAGGAGACTATTATGAATTTAATGTTTTGCTGAAGTTTTTAATCATACATAATTCAAAAAACTCAACTGATACACAATAAATATAAGATAAATAGCATAAGCAAGTACAGTTAAAATTTAACACATGATAGTATATAGGTATAATTTAACTGCCAAGTCAAAAAAAACACGGTCTATGGGGTTATGGGGTTATTGATAATGTAAAAGTTCGTCTAACTTAAGCTATATCGATAATAAAGTATTAAATTGCGTCACTATAAGACACTGACTCTTTCATCATCAATGACTAAGTATAAATTGGGATTTTTATCAACTCAGCCATTAAAGTATAAGTATAACTATGTAAGCATTGTTAGTGTAAAATTTTGTAAAAATTAAACAAGTATATAACCAAAGGTTTTAATTTATATATATTTTAAAAGTATAATTGCTACAGATTTTATATATAAGTATTAAATACTCTTAAATTAATATAAGATTTTGTAGATGTGATTTATAAGGATAAGAACTTCGAATATAAGGATTGATTTCGACACCAAATTATACATACATACATACATATATATATATAGATAGATAGATTCACTCATGTTAAAAATGACACTCCATATGCATGACTTGGAATAAGAAAAAGAGACGCTTCCAAGCCTAAGCGTTGGTGGAAAGAAGGGATGAAAAGAAACAATCAGCACCTGCTGCTGGACAATGGTATGAAGAGTCCGATGAACATCTCTTGCCATACCCTTAGCATCGCCACAGACATAAAGATAACCTCCCTGGGAAATCAAATTCCACAAATTTGCTGCCTGCACACGGAAAATTAATGCGATGAAAAAATTATCCATAGTGCACCCATTGCCTACAAGGTAGGCAGCTAATGACACTTACTTTATCAATCATCTTGTGTTGAACATACTCCTTTTCAGGTCCCTCTCTCGAGAATGCGACTATCAACTCTGACAGAGCACCTTGTTCCACAAATTTGTTTAGCTCATCCTCATAAATAAAATCCTATAAACAGGAAAGTCACACATCATGCTAAAACTCCATTGGGATAGAATGCCTACCAAGTAATCATTTTACCATTTGTCGATTCCTACATCCAAAGAAGAGTACTGCGGATCCAAGTTGAATACCATTCTCTTTGAGATCCAACCTTTCCTGCGTAAGTCAAAGATAATGCAAGAATTGAAAGGCAGAATCTTACCATAAATTAAGTTTATGGAATCAACAGTATCATGTTGTTCATGAACACTTGGGGAATCTAGAAATTATTGTGTATTCGGTTCAATTTACTTTTAAAGAAATAACCACTTATCTTTGCCAATTTCTTGGAAGAATTTTTGAAAAATAAGTAATTACTTCTCACAAAACAATCTACTTTCCCAAACAAGCGCTTTATCATTTAGGTAAACTACACTTTTATGATAAACTAGGACTTGAACTGGAGCTTCTAATTCTCTAAGAATCAGAATTAGGTATTTTGTATTTTAGGCTATTATTGCAGAATTAAATTTTTAGCTCACTATTGTGGTTGATTTACATATGTACGTATTTTCTATCTGATTCCTCTCTGTCCTTCACTCTCTATTCTACATTTTCCCCAAAATCTCCCATCTTCAGTTAAAGGAATGTTCACGTACCTTCTTTCCATAGATACTTAAAAACTTAACTATCTGTAAAATATTCATGTACCTGTAAAAATCCCCTGAAAGGTGCCAAGCCAGTTCCAGGACCAACCATAATAATAGGAATGGAATGATCAGCCGGTAACTTGAAGTTTGATGTTCTGATAAAAATAGGAGCCCAACTACACTCATGACTTTTCTCCAAGGGAATAGCGCTCTGATAATTTTATGAGGGAGCTTCAGGTTAGATATAACCAAGCTTAAATGATAACTGTACACTCACAGGAGGGGGAAATTCACACAATTAAGAAAATTGTCCAAAATGTCAAAACAAGAATTCTATAACACAAGGTGAATCCATGAAAAGTTTATACCTTCATCCAGGTTGAACATACTCCTTTGTGAATTCTTCCAGTAGGAGTTGGACCACATACCAATGCACAAGTTACATGTACCCTTTGAGGGGAAAATCTAGAAAATAAAAACAAAGTTATTTGTGGCCAGTTCTCTCATAAACTTTGTCCATATATTTTAGATAGTATAAGATAATCACCTAGGTGAGGATGAAATAGAATAATAACGAGGTTGTAAGTGAGGGGCTACTGCAGCGAAAAAAACACCAAGGGGTGGCTTGGCTGACGGGAACTCAGCCATAACCTCAAGGAGACTTCTCTGACTTCCAACCACCCATTTGGAGTACTCATCCTGGAAAACCAAAATTTTCAAACTATTATTAATAGAGGAAAAGATAGAAAAGTCAAGACTTGAAAATAGAAACAGTATAACTCCGCAGTCTTTTTAACCTTTCCCTGAGGAGATGAGAGGAAATTTAATCTATCTGCTTCACTGGGTTCCGAAGTGTGTGCAGCCAGAGCCACTAAAGCAGCCTGAAAGAGAAGCACATCTAACTGTTTCTTCCTTTATTTTAAAAAAAAAAATCTCTATTGAAAGACACTGTTATATAAGATAGGGAAATGGAAAACAGTCTATGAATATCATATAAAAACCTTGCGTGGGGGGTTCAAGAGATCTGCATGATGAGCTAAAGCATAGCGCAGTGTGCAAGGGCCAGGAAGAGGAGGTGGTAGAGATCCTCCCAAGGGAGTACCATCCTCATTATCAGTGTGAAGGGAAAACAACAAATCTAAATTCTGACCCAGCAGCTTTCCAGCTTCTTCAACAGTTTCATCACAGTTTTCAGCAAAAACACCCACATGGTCACCGGTTTCATATCTGAAAAAAGATCAGACAAAACCCTCCACCCGATTACTTAATTGTTAACAGTTGAAACTGGAGAAGAACACTTTCTCATGCATCATGAATTACAGGTAGGACATATTTATATACAAGGGGTCTGAATAAAGATCTCTAAAGTTTAGGAATTAAGATCAAGCTATATAAGTAAACTATATAAGAAGTCAAGGGAATATCACCCTAAATCAGGATAACACTAAATGAATATAAAATACTCAACACCCACCCTCACGTTTAGAGATTATATTCATCAGCTGGTTATGTGATAAAAAGTTGTCTTAATTGTGATCATCCTTGGCCTGCCTTAATTGCAACCTCTTTGGAACACCTTTATTGTTTTGGGTGTGGGGGAGTGTGTGTGGTCCAGTACGGAGTAGAGATGTAGTGAATGTGGTGTCCTTATAAAACGCTTGGATAATCCTTACCTGTCAAGACATCTTTACAAGGTTGAGTTAGACTCTATGTCCAAATTTTAAAATAGTCTATCCTAGATCCATTGTTCAGCCATCCTTAATGCCATAGCCTTGTTGAGCATGAAGGGGTTTATTAGAAAGTCAAGTTATTTGTACCCCTGAGCCACCTTAATGTGGCCTCTATGGAAAATTCTTGAACAATCTTCACCTTAAAAGTTAGTTTAGAGTTGACTTAGGCGCTAAACCCAGATTCTAATCCTGTAAAGATTTAGTGAAGAATTAAGATGTCAGCAAGTTGATCTGGGAGAAAACATATCTGAAACGAATCTTTTGTAAGATGCAATGGTGAAGGACCTCTATATTTTTGTTTTCTCATGAAAAACTAGATTGAAGGATAGATACAGAGCATCCTGGTTAACACACAATCTATCTTGTTCCAATTTGGTCTACCTTGTTCTCTCTTTGAGCCTTTCCTTTTCTTTGGCTGCAACCTCTATTCTCAGGCAAAATAATACTAGAATAACATTTTAAACCCTAGTAGAAATTAAAATACCTCCAAATTCATCATATCCAACTAAAACCAAACTGTCACCACACCACAATAATCCTATAGTATCTTTAAAATAAATGCACAAATCTAAAAATATTTTTTATCAAAATATTATTTAAAAAACATAAAAGATAAAATATAGTCGTAATTTGTGGCTATGGTTACTTATTTTTCTGGGAGACTTGTTTACAAAATAAATGAGGTCATTCATTGCTGACATAGTCCAACTTACATTATGCCAGTCCCTGATATGTCAAACTCCAAATGTATGCAAGATCGGTCAGAGTCAGGTTTGTGAAGTTCTCTTTGAACTGCAACATTAACCCTTCAACAAAAGATACAACAGCTTCATTGTAGCATGCTTAGTAAACAATAACAACAACCATAAATCAACATGCACATCAGATACCTGCAAGGATGGTGTATATCAAATACAGTATTCCCATTTGCCACATTTATGCGATTATCATTGCAAGATGTGACAGTTGAATCATGAATAACCACTCGATATTCAGGAATAGCAGCCTTATAAGGAGTAGAGACAGTATTTACATCATCCTCATCTCGGAGCAACTCATCTAACTCAGGCCATAGAGATTCCTTCCTGAAAAGGAAAAACAAATTCAAAACATATTAAATGGAAAAAAGTAGAGCTGTCAAAGTGGATGAAAGCCTGATTATCATGATTATCCTAGTAATTTGGATTTTGGTTCCAGTTTTCATATTAGAAAAGAATAGATTGAAGAAAAAAAAAGCTAACAAGCTGAATTTTGTTTAAATTAAGTGAGCCAAGCCGGGTAACCCGTTTTGGCCACTCTTGAAAAGAGCCAATAGCTAACCTAAATACCACATTTCATACAATTTATATATATATATATATATATATATATATATATATTCCCCAGTGAATTTTATGCATAACAGGATTATACTTACCAGGCAACAAAATCATCCTCAATGGATTGATCATCATCCCCTAGCCCTAGTGGAACAAGACGCTTTGCACCTGTCCCAAGCACAAAACTGCATATAAGATATCTATGCAAAGTCAAAAAATATTTTATCACCATTTAGTCTTAAATAAACCTTAAAACTTAGATTCATGTTTTAGCTTCCCATATATATAACTTCTATGCATTTAAATTTTAAATATAAATTTGAAAAGTCTTAAATCTATAATTTAGCAATACAGGTTTTTCCGAGATTGTTAAGACACAATATAATTGTTTAATTAAATTATATCAACAAAATACAAGTCAATATTAAGATTTTCAGACAAATGCAATAGTATCTTTCTCCAAGCATCAATAAACGTTTTTCCATCAGTTAGATTTCTGGTATGGCAGTATGTGCATACTAAAAACTTTGGATCTAACACACTAATGCACCACTCATGCTAAGCTAGCAAAATAAAGTTACACAAGAAAATAGATTTTGGGGAGGAAAATAAAATCTTCACCACAGATGAAAATGATGAATAAACATATCATGCAATCAATAAGGAGAGATTTACAAATTTGACATTTGAGATCACAAGAAAATACAGATGATGAGATAACAGACCTTGTTCACTAAGTTCTTGATCAACTACTTCACCTATCTGTTTCAGAAGAGCATGATCAAATGATGAACTTTTTTTTCAAATAAGCAAAATTAAAACTATCTGAATTTTACCTTGTTAAAATGTTCATATTGCCGGTTACCTAAGCCAAAAACACCATATTTGAGTTGTTGAAGCCAGGTACCCCTCTCATCTTTACCCTAAAATTATGTCCCCAAAAATTAGAATACTTTTAGGTAAAGCTAGAGAGAAAAAGACATTAAATCTTGGAATTTCTTAGAAGAGTGATGTAATACTACAAACCTCACTAAACCATTTGCAGAATCTTGCAGCATTGTCAGTTGGCTCTCCATCTCCATACCTGCCATGTCAGGACCAAATGAACATAACTCTTTCAAAAGTACAAAATGAATTTCAAGTTTTCAACCACTTATATGTGCATAACTCTTACGTTGCCAACATGAAAAATGCAAGTGACTCTTTCTTCAGCTTCTCTTCATATTGATCATCATCCATTGCATAGTCATCCTAGTTCAATTTATATATATATATCAAATACTAAAGCCACATCAAGCTACATTTTTCCATTTGAAGTTTCTATTGAATAATTCTCTAAGTCACTAGTTCAAAAGACTATTGGGAAGTCCCCAAAACAAAACATTTTGAGAAATGACACATTTTTCGCCACTACAACCATGACAGAGGGATTGCTGAGCTTTCAGGCCAGACAACTTACCAGGTCAACAACTTTCACAGCTGCTTTCTCATACCTAGCCTTGATTTCCTCTGCCAAAGCCTATAATATAAAGAGAAAATAAAAATAGTGATTATATAACAAAGACATGATTGACTGCAGGTATAAATACAAAATGCTCTTAAGAAAACAACAAAATCACTCTTTAAATCGAGCTTTTATGTCATCTTAGAAACTGAATTAAGGTTTAACTCAACCCTACAAAACTGACTTGGAAAGTAGAGTTTACTTCAACTTATATATTATAATTTGATTATATCTCTACTTGATGAGAAATCTCTAACACATCCTCTCACACCAAAGACTAGACATTTTGAACATAGGACTAAATATTTGTAGTTGGTCTAATAGCAGACTCATAGTGGATGACACAGTAAGTCCAACAAATCTTACTACTATAGGCTTTAATACCATCTTAGGAAATAGATCTAGGCCTATCCCAACCCTACAAAATTGACTAGCAAGGTAAGGTTTACACTCACTAATATACTACAATTTAGTCATATTTTTAGCGAATGTGGGATCTAATGATTTAATATCTGTGTTTTTGTAAAAATTGCAAAATTTAGATTTCAATAATTGATTGTTATTATAACCAGTTACAATCAGAATCAATTTTATTTGGTCAAGTTTGTTAAAAAAATATTTTAAGATAATTAATTTCATTTGGATACAATAAAAACAGCTTTCACATAGTAACTTACGAGAAAAGGGTATAAAGTCATTGAGAAAAAAGCTAAAAGGGAAAAAGTTGTCAAAGAAATTTGGGAGTAATATGGGGATAACCATTTAGGGTAGAAAAAAAAACTGTTAAGAAATAATTATTGGCTTCAAACTTTCAAATAAATGAAAAAAAAATATTTAAAAAAGTTGCTTACAAATTCCAATTGATGTTCCAAATGCATTGTTATCTTTCTAACAATTTGTACTTTCAAAAGACAGCAAAAGTCTAATAATTTCAGTTGTATTAAACACATTCTTAACTATTTCCAAATTGACACCATCAGCATCCTTTTTCTTTTGGTGCTCTTAGAATATGAGATTAGTTCTAATTCAATCCCACAAACTCAACTTGTAAAGGGAGGACTACACAAGCCTTATTACATTTCCAATCTTTCATTAAAATAGCATCAGGACCAACTATTTTTTACCATTATTTATCCTCTCAAAGCCTCTTTCATCTTGAACTTTACGATGTTAGGCCAACTTTAGCTTGTCCTCTAAGATTTCTAATCCTTCTAAATTACAGGTTGATCTTGATCCATACCCATCATAAAAAAGTAGTTCTCCACCTCTCTTTCATATCTTCATCTATAACCAAAACGTTTCCTTCTTCATGGTCAATATACATTACTTAGTACAAATCTCTTAGCTTCCTTTCTATTTTTGGCAAGCTTATATATCATTCCTAGCTCCCAAGATTTCAATAAAACTCCTTAAAAGTTTGGGATCATGACTTCACACAGGTTTTCCTTGTCTCAACTTTAACCTTCGAGTGCCTTGCCCAACTTTTAGTACCGATGTAAGGCCTTAAAACACTACCTGCTGTTTCTTACCTCTTCTTGCACACTTGCATTCCATTCCACCACCAAGATTCTTTATGCATATCCCAAAATCTTTAAACTCACCGAGATTGTTTTGCACACCTTCCTAACTTTCTTAGGCACTCATCCCCAAATGATGTTAGCACTACCGAGTGTTTATCATTACCTTCCACCAATAACTCAGGTTCTGAATGGACTAATTTCTCCATAACCTCCTTTTAGGAGAGAATAATAGGAACAAAATAATAAAATTATCTTCTCCATAAGCTAAAAGTAGCTTATGAATGAGCTTATTTGTAAAAGCTCTTTCATCTAGCTTTCTAATTTTTTATTTTTAACCTACGTATAAGCTAATATTAGCTTAAGAAGAAGTCAAATTTATTTTTTTCCTATAGCAGAGTTCATGGAGAAGTTTGTCCAAATAGCCCATTATTCTTAAAATCAAATGTATGTTACCCTTGAGCTTATAATTTTCAAATAGTGCAGAATAGTATTTCCCCTCTTCTCCTGTAACTCAGATGCATTGCACTTGACCATCACGGTGCTTTTTGCTAAAAACATCACACATTGTTGCAAGCTCTATTACTTTCACATGTCAAAGATCCTTTTCTTCTTACTCATCACCAAAGACCCTTTATTGGCTAAATCGATGTTATTTCATGGATTTTGGGGGGCAAACTCATAAACTTATCCTCCATAATAATCTGATTTTTTTCTCTGTTTCACACCTTTTCTTGTCACTTCTTTGTTCCCTAGCCTTAGTTTGGTGGTTCTGCCTAGTTTTCTATATTCTCTACCACCATCCCCAACATTTTGTTCTCCCATGTGTATCTGAAACATGATCGACCATTATTCAGTGCCATATCTGGACATTTCTGACCTTTTCCTGCACCTTCCTGGTGTTTCTGATCTTGCCCTGTCCTTGGGCACCATTTCCAATGTTCTGCTCTTTTATTTCTATTCAGATCACTCTCTTAACACTATCTATCTCTTACATATTGTTCTATCCCTTCATTTTTTTTACAGTAAACACTATCTCACACAGGTATTTCATGATTTCAACTCTGGTTTATATTCTCTATTACCATAACAGCATATGAATGTCACTAACTTTAGATGATTTTTCATATTTGAGCATGTGTGCTGATTATTTAACGTGTACATAAAATTTCATTATAGCAGTCATCCCACTATCCATTACCCTGATACATACAGTGCTTTTGAGTTCAGCCACTTTGTGCCACTACCCGAGATTGATAAAGCTTAAGTTGTTACTACTTGATTTCAGGTTGAAAACTCTTGAGTGTTCACTCTTATAAATGCTTAGATGTTCCTCTCACATCTTAAAACAAGTGTTCATAATTATTGAAACCATATGCCATTGAGAAATCAAGAATAGATTATCATTTCTCATTGAGCTCTCGAAAACCAAAACCACCTTCGGTTCTTACAGATTGCCTTACTATGTCCATTTAGATCTCCACCTAGAACATTTTCTAATTGAGGAAAACTTTGAATTATACCCTTCAAATCTTCTAAAATCTTTTCTTTCAGAAGTGTATCCAGTCCTACTTGTGGTGTATAAGCATTGATGATATTTATAGTCTCATTAAATCATTAATTTTTTTTAGAGTTAATTCTTGTCTCTATTATTTTTTTACATTCACAGCATTCTCCTTGTAATTCTTGTCCACAATAATACTGTCTTCATCTTTCCTCTAACTTTCCTGTGTACCTATTTTTAGACCCTGTAGAGTCAAGTAAGTTCCTTTCGTTATTTTTTTCTCTAACTCACTTAGATTCTTAAAGACGCAAAATTTTAATCCTTCTCCAAAATCCAAATCATAATATCAATTAACTTACCTCCAAAGACTTACCAGTCAAACTACCAATATTTCAAGCATCAAAACTAATCAAACACTCCTATACTAACTTCTTACCTACATCAGTCCAAACTTATTTGAAGACCCTCACTCATTTAATACTAGCAGCTCTAGCCAAAACTGTACACTGTGCCTCTTTACAACTAAAGGCATCTGCTACCAAGAATTGAAAAAAAAATACACATTCTCCGGAAAACAAAAACAAAAAAGAGTTCAGAAGAATCATTTTTAAAGCACAAGTGGCCCCGGTCCACTTTAATTTGACGGTTAAAATGCAAACAAACAAATATTCCCATGAGAACATTTCCAGGAATAAATTCAAAACATAAACGTGCGAGCGCGCATGTGTATAAACTTATCCAGAATCAGTTCAGCAACGCGTTGCCAACAAAATTGAAAAGCAAAAGCGTAACATGCATCACATAAGAAAGTGGCCATCATAATACACGCACGCGCAGACACACCTTGGCAAATCCCTCAGCGGTACCGGTTTGAGTTCCAAAGAAAACCACAACCCTGGTCTTCCCCAAACCAACATCGGCTTCATCTTCCTCTTCTTGCCGCAGGGCCAACTTCGGCACTGCGAGCGACTTCTGTTCCTTGCTCCGATCCGAAGATTTCTTCAACACGAACACCAGAAGGCCAATCAGCACGGCGGCGGAGGTGGTGACAATCAGCAGTACCGAATCCGAAACCGAAACGCCCAAAACGGTGCGCACCAGCTCGTATTTCGAAGCCATCAATCAAAGTCAGAATGCACGCAGAGCTCACAGCACTCCTCTTACTCTCTCTCTCTCTCTATATATATATATATAGTGTTATTGGTTTGGGTGTGTGAGGGAGAGAGCTGGAGGGAGCCCTAGGAGGTGGTTGAGCGCGAAATACAGAGAGAGAGAGAGGATAATGGTGCGAAACGAAGATGGTGCGTTTTGTGTTAGGACCCACTGGGTGGGAAAATATAAAGGTTTTGTTTGCGTGTTTTAAATTAATTGAGGTCCTTTCTAGAGGACAGAGCATGCCTTTGTTTTTTTACACTTTCAAGGTAAGCACTGACATTATGACATGTCATGTGACTTTTCAAAACTTTTATATAATACTTTTTGTTTAACTTTTAAGTATTTTCTAAATTTTTATTTTTTTATTTTTTTAAATACTTATGTTTAATTTTTGGAAAGCTGAATTCTCATTTTGAAAATTTCCTTTATTAAAGAATTTTTTTTTTCATTCCAACTTGCTTGTCGGTTGACTCTAATTTTCGTCTATTTCTTCATAAACCTGTCTTATTTTTTGCTGTTCTGGAACATAGCTTCGTTGAAACAGAGGGGATCCTACCGGTTGATTGCACCTTGACGATCAAGTCAGTACATAACTTATAAGAATTTAGGAAGTAGTAAGTTTTAATCTTAGAAACAACGTACTTTAACTTGAGGTCTCAAACTCCTTTTATAGCTTATCTCTTGTAACAACTTTCCTGAAAGCATACTCAACAAGAAAATATTTTGTTCAGGGGCACACTCTCTCGATGCTGCAACAGAAGGAAATCTTTCTTCGAGAGAGTGCATAAAATAATAACAGAATAATCACCAAGGCATCAACTCATGTACCAACATCAAGGGTTCATTATGCTTATGTGGGCACCCTACTCATGGTGCTACACTATCTTTCGTTATACATGCAACTTAATCCCTACGTGTCCTAAAACACACGGGCTTTGGTTTAAAAAGAAAACATCTACTTGACCTAGATTCCATACGCACTAAGTGCACCCTTAGGTTCACAAATACCCTTTACTAGTAGTCTTATGCTTACCTATAAAAAGTTATTTCAATTATACCAAGACAGGTTTATTGATCAAACTGGACCCAACCACATGACCCATTTTACTGGCCCAACAGCCGAGCTGATCTGTCTATGTCATGCATCGAAATTCGACCCCAAGCACTGAGCCATGAACATTCTATTCAATACAGTTTTTGTTTGAAACATTTGTCTATTTAACATCCTAACAAATTAACCAAAAGATTAAACTAAGAAATGTGATCATTTTATTTTATTTGAGGTATACAAGTATAAAAATATTTTATAATATATAAATAAATGTATATTTTATTTTATAAGTGGAATTTGTAAAATTTATACAATAAAAGATTGTATTGAATTATATGGTAAAAAGACAAGTTACTTTTTTTTTATAATCTTTGTAGAAATAATATTAGAAATATTTATAGTTATATGTTTTAAAAGTTAAAAAACATGGAAAACAAACTATTTATAAGTCAAAAATAGTGTAATAAAATTTTGTTCAAAGACATGTGAATTATAACTTATATTATATTTCTTGTAGTTAAAGACAAATTTCAATTCAAATCAAATATTAAAAACATTTAACAAATTAAAATAAGTAAATATAAATAAATTTATTAAGAAAAAATTTAACTCAATCTTATAAAACTAATTTTTAAAATAAGGTTTGTATCCATTATATATTATGAAACATTATTATCTTTAGTTGATGTACGATCTTCAATACATATTATCTCACATCAGACATTTAACTTGTACGTGAGATTATATATTATATGGATGATTCATAACCTATTGTGAGACTTAACGTTATAAATGATTCTATACGTTACATAATATTACAAATATAAAATACCTTATAAAAACATCAATTCTTATATGAAAATACCTATATATTAGTTTAATGGTAAAAAACTAAATCTAAAGAAATAACGAAAAATAATTTTGATCACTAACTACAAATTAAAGAATTAGAGTAGAAAACGTCAAAATAAAAATTAAAGAATTAGAGTAAAAAAATTATAAAAAAATCTGAATTCGACTCCCCAAAATTAAATTTCAGCCAATTTTTTGATATAGATGACACTGTTTAACATTGAGCGACAAGATTGAAATTGTGAACATCAACATCGAAAATGCCTATTATATATGGTAAATAATGTTAAGATAGTTTAACTGGTGGAAATCATTTTGAAATAGGTTTATTGTGGAAAAAGAATGGTGTATTTTTAACTATTTTATTTAATTCCCCAATATTTATATTATTTAATTTAAAATTTAAAACATGAAAAGATCTTTTAATAGAAAATTTGTACTTATTTTCCCTTGAAGTGACGTTGGAAATCAAGAAAAAAGTCGTGCATGTCTCTGTCATGATTAATATCTTTCAAGCTTTTAGCGTCATTCATTAACTGCTTTTGATCTTCATTTCTTTTGGTCCTCATTTATTCATTATTGCTTTCACTGTCAAGAAAATTGAGGGAAAATCGTGACAATCTTGAATTCTAGCAAAAACAAAAAACCAAAACGATATTTTTTTGGAGATTCATTCATTGTCGTGTTAAACAACTTAATAAATAATGGTTATAGAGAATTTTAGACAAATTTCATCTATTTCTTGACTAAAAATAAAACGTCACGTCTTAAAAGAAATAAACTTCAAAAGAACCAAGAATTTTTTCTTTAAACTTCCAAAAATAAAGTGATTTTTCTTATGTTGGTGTAATTTTATTTGATATTTTTAGTTTTTATTGTGATTTATTATATAT
>Ga0123341_1000864_pt1 | contig 20968 bp, 15 predicted proteins | sample Turbeapinknodule_FD_89959 | JGI IMG/M metagenome (GOLD analysis project Ga0123341, IMG submission 89959) | Root nodule microbial communities of legume samples collected from Mexico - Turtle bean Mexico pink nodule | ecosystem: Host-associated > Plants > Roots > Nodule | place: Mexico: Nepantla...
GAGTTCTTGAATGAAAGAACATTGATCCAATTCTAGAAAAGTGCCTATTCACTTTCCAACTCAAGTTGATTCCATATAATGTCTATGAAACATCTATATCTTGCTATTGGAATCATATCAGGTTCTCACCTTAAATTGCTAATCTCAAAATCATAAACAAGAGCAACCAATTAAAATGTGCAATCCTAAAATCAACTCACATCACCTTAGGACAAGCCTTGTTTAGGTCGGTGAATTCGACACACATCCTCCACTTCCCATTAGCCTTCTTTACCAACACAACGTTGGCTAGCCACTCAGGGTATGGGATCTCCCTTACGTGTGACCAAAAACCAACAGCTTCCGAGTCTCTTCTCAGATGATAAGGCGCTTATCCTCATTGAACTTTCTCCTCCTCTGGACCACGAGTTTAATTCTTTCATCCATGGTAAGCCGATGAGATAGGAAGTATGGATCTATCCTGGGCATGTTCGCAGACGACCATGCAAACGCATCCATATTTTCCAAGATCATATTGGCTATCTTATCCTCCAGCTCCTTGCACAACGAGATGTCGAGCTTGAACTTCTTTTCTTGAACCTCTCCAGTTGGTCCAGGTCTCCTTTCACTGACGACTTATGCCTCTGCAATCCACTCTGGCTCTCCTACTTGAACAGTGATTGCGTATGGTCCTCTTCTTCAGGTTACTCTCGTAGCACTTCTATGTCGTCTTCTGATCTATAAAGCTATAAGGTTTAAGGTTTGCTCTATCATCTAATCAACATATTGATATATTACAATGTATGCTCTATTGGCTTAAAGGAGTGCTCTTTGTTTAAGTCGCCTTTTTGGCATTCCATACCCTTTCCTATGTACCACTTTGTCACCTTCTTCTTCTCCTTGATGAATTCTATTTTATAGACTCTTTGAAGAAAATAGTCATTAGATGATCGTTTATAGTCATTAATCATCTTTAGCTTCTACGCATGTTCATTCTATGTCTTCTATGTCTAATGAGCTTTATCATTATTATTGCATTTAATGGAGTATCGATCTTTGCTCTATTTTATTCACAATATCCTTGATAATTGACAACGTTTATCTCCATAGGTAGTATAGTCTTTTTCAAAAATTTATGATTGACATGCATTCCGTACAGGGAAAATAGCTAGATCAGAGTTGACAATCTCTTTGCGTCAGGAAGTTGATGAATAAAGTAATTTTAGCTCGCGTCTCGAGAGATCTTTAATATATGATTTTAAACTGAACTCTTTAGCATATGGACATTTCCTGCAAAAATAGAGTAAACACATGGATATTTAATTTAAGTACAAGGTTTGCTTAGTCTATGTGTACCATCTGATGTTTGATACGCACTTCATTTGTTCTTATGTCTGTCTTATCAGACTTTGAAAAAATACTACATAGTATTGCATCGTCTGTCAAATGAAACATTTGCTTCTTACATAGCCTATTGTTTATATAATATTATCGTCTTACAATTGTGATCATATTTTACACTTTACGATCATATTTTACACTTAATTATTTTAAAGCATTTGGAATGTTGAAGTCTTGGCTTCACACACTATTGTAAAGTTCCTTAAACTAAAAATGCACAATCATATTTAATGTTATTTAAAAGTTCCCATATAGAATAAAAATTGTGAGCAACTTTGGACATAAGTAAGACTGTGACCTTGATTGAAAAACAACCCTTCATGCATGATCCAAAAAAATAATCTATACAAATGTTAACCATAAAATTATCTTTAACGTCCATCTAAAAATAGTCACATCAATATTATTCAAGAAAATCTAAACTATAGTCAACCAAGAAATAACCTTGTCTTATATCATAAAAAAATAATTATAATAATATCAATTAAAATATAACAACTTACATCTGAAAAATAGTTTCATTGGTGTTATTAAAAAACATTAGCTTGGCATTGGCCAAAAATCAATCTAACGTCAATTGAGAAAAAACATGACTAACATTAATTAAAAATAATATTGTCATACATTAAAAAAAAATAACTTTAATTGATGTTGATTAACCAACATTTTTTACCAAATAACCTCAAGTGATATCAATAGAAAAAATCATATTTAACATCAGTCGAAAAGAACTATTGATGTTAACTAAAAAAACTCTAACTAACAGTAAGTGAAAATTAATTATAACCTACATCGACACAAAAATTGAAACTGGAATCAAGTAAAATATATAAAAAGAAAGACAAATTTATTGGAAAAGAAAATAAAAAAAAATCATACTCTTATATTTGTTTTTACAAATATATCAAATTTTCTTACAAATAATCAAATTACTCCCATAAATTTCAATTTTCTACCTAAACAAATTATCCTATAAAAAATCCCATAATTGTATGGAAAAAAAAATTGGAATCAACCTGAGAGAAATCTTATTTACTCTTAAAAAATATCACTCCCAAAAAGATAATAAATGAAAGATTTATATAAAAAAATAATCATTTATATAAAAAAATAATCATTTATATAAAAAAAAATTATTGTTGAGAGTGGGATTTGAACCCACACCCTTTCGGACCAGAACCTTAATCTGGCGCCTTAGACCAACTCGGCCATCTCAACATGTGATGTTTAATATCAGTTATTCAATAATTTACTGTTTCTGTATACTCTAACAACTATACAATTTTTGTTTCTGTTGTATTGGAAATATATCTTCCTTCAAATCAAAACGTACATTACCTCTAACCAAAAATCATTCTCCTGGATTTTGAACAGTAACCATACGAAAACTTGGTCCCATAGAACCTACCAAGTTTTCTATAACTGCAGTATCGTAAAAGCTTCTTCAACAAATTACTTATACAAAAGCATGCTCAGATGCCCAATCGACTCATGCTTTTAACATTTATATTATATGATAATAGCTAATCCTTAACCCGTTTACTGCCTATGGATGAAACTTGAAACAAAGGAGATAAAACTAATTATTCCTTATATTTATTTAAAAAAGAAAAAAAAAGTTTGCAACAGCAGATTTCTTTAGGAATCTACTAGAGTGCTGCCGAATTATTCGATTGGAGATTTTTTTTATTTCCATTTCCATAAAAGCTACTTTCAAACTTCATATAGCATTATTAATTACAAGTGTAGTACTTCATGTTCAATTGTGTTTTAAAAAATAAAAAAATTCGATACCATAATAAATAATGGAAGCATCATAATACTTTTCCACCATGCTTTTGATAATAAGGATTCAGTACAGTACTTCACATAAATAAATTAGACCATGGTCGTTATACTCTCGCTGCTGAGGCAGAAAGCCTAGCCATGAAAACGCTACCTCCCATATCGTAAAAATGTTCACCTTACAAAAGTTCCAATAATAAAAATATAATGAACATAAAATCCAGTAACTTGATAAAACGTCAAAAGGTTAGGTAAATAAAGTAAAAAATGTGTCAAGAATTGTGAATTGGCCAACTCCTACCCTTGAACCAAAATATCTCTGAATTTAACAAAAGGGTTCGTCTTAAGGCTGGCTTCTAGGTCTACCTTGGCGTATACAAAGGGGACACCTTTCTTGGAACAATCTCTTCGATCTGCTCAGCTGACAAAATGGATGTCTCACTTTCATAATTGCTGCTTTTCATCTGCTGGTGTAACTGGCAGAAGAAAAAAAGTTAAATTCATCTAATAAATTCATTTTCTACTACTTCAAATCAAACAAGCAATTTTCAATAAAAATATCCTGAATAGGATTATGAAGCTCCAAAACCACGCGATAAGCTAGCCCAACAAAGTTGAAATACATATATACATATACTCATACATGCATATATGTATATAACATATATATATATATATATATAGCATACGTATAATGTGAGAAAATGGGTTACTGAGATATGGGAGTTTAATAAATATTCAAATCTAGATCCATACTATTTGTCCCCTGAATTTCCTCATGTGCACCAAATCACCCCTCCCCCAGCCCCACCATGAATAAAAACCACCTCATCGTGGGATGAGAGGACGATGACGACCAAGCATTAAGCTTTGGCCTCCACACAGTGACCGAAAGGTGCAAAATGAATGTAATTACAATTCAGAATTGGTGTGTCACAATTGATTACCACTGTTATATTTTTCTTACTGGAAGCAAGATTTAAAACGAATCTCCCTGTACTTTGAAACCAGTGTTTACCTTCTCAAGGATTGCAGATTGATCGTCCAAGTTAAACTTGCGCATGTACTTCAGCATCTCTAGTTGCTGTAAATTTTCACGCTTTCTATAAAGTAGTGTAGCAAGTACCAAAGAATTCATCAGAAGTCAAATAAATTTTACCTCTTCCTGTAAAATTTGTTGGTTGAGCAATTTTTCTGCAAATTCTTCTTCTCCAAGCTCTGCTTCATCGCAGGCAACCTCTTCTCTGCCAAAAGACATTTCGCATTACATAACTGTACTAATCCTTCTTCCAAATAAAGTCGTGTATTTTATTTTGCGTATGGAGAGAAGAAGAGGCAAGCATTAAATCAGAAAATAGGATTCAGTAGCTTTGAAACCACGAAGTACATTTTTGGGTTACATAATATTTTAGGTAAGGGGGTGGGGGAGGGGTATTCCAAAACCTCTCTTGCTATGATTTAGCTATAAGTTGTTTCCAACATATTATAAATTAATTGAAACACGTCTGCTGGAGTGCATGAAAAACAATCAAAGCTAAGTGTTGTGATATTGTATAGTCAGGCCTGGGCCTCTTGGGCCTTCAGTTTTGTTTCGCTTTTTTTTTTTCAGTAATTGTCCTACATGTATATATGTAGGATTGCTCTGTTTTAATATGATGAGTTTTTTTTGTCTTCCTTTGATAATCCTTTCTTCCATTCCTCTTCTGGTTTCCGTTTATGCATGAGTGATATATCAATATGTGAGATGTTCGTATGAATATGCCTGAGGGAATCTACCATTTTCATATCAGAGCAAGTTGAAGGACCTGCTCTGTTTCCGCTGCGTTCTTATCATGTTTTGTTCTTTCCCTATTTCTTATTCTTGCTTCTTCTCTTTCTTCATGGAACTGTCGGGTACAGAAACTGGTTTTGTCATGGATCATTGCATGAATCCTTCCCGTCCCTTCCCTTCTACTTGCATTCCAAAAAGGATCCTGGTGTTATTCATCCTGGTGTTATTCTTGTCACTCCTCAACTCAGTGAACAGAATTACCATTCTTAGACCACAGATAAGAAGAGGGTTCCTCTATCCAAAAACAAGTTGAAATTCGTTGACGGAAGCATCAGCATACCCGAGCATGGTGATTCAATGTTTAAAGCCTGGGAAAGGTGCAACATTAAGGTTTTATTTTGGATTAATCGAACGCCATCTGCCCAAATAGCTGAGAGTGTGGTTTACATTGATGTTCCCAAGAATCTGTGGGATGATTTAAAGGAAAAATCCTCAAAAGGAGATGATTTTCGTCTATCTAACTTATTCCAAGAAATTAATTCGATTAAGCAAAGAGAAAGAAATGTCACTTAATTCTACATTGATCTCCACATTCACTGGGAAGAACTTGAATCTTGGAGACCTAGTCTAACATGTGTTTGTGATGTTGCTGCCAGATGTGAACTATCCAAAATTCCAGTCAAATACAGAGATGCTGAACACATTATATGTATTTTAAGGGCCTTAGTGAAATTTACAAACGCAAGTCATGGAACCCCTTCCCAACATAAACCGGGTCTTTTCTTTGATTATCCAACAAGAGAGGCAACTCACTATTAACACATATGCTGAGAATAAAATGATTGTTAATGCTGCTGAAAGACAACGGAATTGGAACACTACTGAAAAACAGAACAATTGGAAACCGCAAGATCAAAGCACTTAGAAATCTCAAGGTAGAGGTAGCATTTGGAGAGGAAGAGGGCAATCCTTTATTCAAGAAAAACAATGTTCTTATTGTAACAAGTCAAATCACGTTGTTCATGAGTGTTATGCTACACATGAATTCCCTCCATGGTAAAAACAAAGAATTGAGCATGCTGCTAACTTCTCGGAAAAGGACATAGGTAATGACTAATCGTGTAATCTGGTACAGAACAACAATCAAGATTTGAAACATGATAGCAGTCCCTTTACGGCTGAGCAAGTTCAATAGCTTTTAAAGCTTTTATAAGATTCTCCTAGCCATAGTGTCAACCAAATACATAACTCCAGCAATGGTGAGTCTGCTACATAGAAAACTCAACCAGGTAACAGTTCTTGGATTTTAGTTACCAGGGCTACTGACCATGTTACTCATAATAAGTCATTTTGTTACCTTCTTCAAAATTAAACATGTTCATATAAGGCTTCCTAATTATTCTTACGTACTACGTACTGTGAATTATGTTGGCACCATTCAATTCACTGATAAATTTATCATTTTCAATGCCATGTGTATACTTGAATTTACCTTTAACCTGATTTCAGTTCAACGTTAATTGATTTAAATTGCCAACTAACTTTTTCTCACAAGACTTGCAAATTCAGGATAGTGTTTCATCAAGGATGATTGGTCAAGCTAGGTAGAGGATTATATTATCTTCGTGAATCTTCTTTCATACCTAAAGAAAATCATTTACTAGTTAATAATACTTTGATTTGTAAAAAGTCTTATATAGACATTTGGCACTTTAGACTAGGTCATCCTTCAAGTAAAGTTGTTCAACATATCTACACAAGATTCTCTTATGTGCAATTTTATTTCTGAAAAGTTTGTGATATATGTCACTTTTGCCAAACAACACAAGTCTTCTTTTCAGAAAAGCGATACTGATTATTTAAATGCTTTTGACTTGATATATGTTGATGTATGGGGATCTATAGTTGTTAGTTTTGTACATGGTCATAAATATTTTCTCACTGAAGACAAAACGTGAAACCAGACCCTTGTTATGTAGTTTAATAATGTATGTTAAGAATCAATTCAATCGGAACATCAAAATTATTAGATCTGACAATGGTAGAGAATTTAAATGCAATGATTTATATGATAAATTTGGAATTTTACATCAATAAACTTGTATAGAAACCTCACGGAAAATGTTGTTGCTGAAAGGAAACATCAGCACATCCTAAATGTTACTTGTAATCTTCTTTTCCAATCTAGCTTGCCAAAAGTTTGTAATCTTCTTTTCCAATCTAGCTTGCCAAAAGTTTATTGGTCTTGTGCTGTCACTCATGCTATTCATTTAATAAATAGACTTCCCTCAAATACTCTTAATGGAAAGTCTCCCTATGAATTATTTCCTACTCATCTAAATTTCAAGACCTTTGATTCTTTATTTTGCTTCAACCTTAAACAACAATAGGACTTCAAACCAAGGTCCAGAAAATGCATTTTCATTGGTTACAAAACTGACATTGAAGGATATGTTCTCTTAGATGTTAAGAATAGAAAAATTTTCATACATAAAATTGAGAAGTGAACTTTAAGCCTAACTCAATTTTATAAAACCGGCTTATAAAGTGAAATTTGCACTCACTTATGCTCTAATCTCTAGTCGATGTGCGATCTCCAACACACATCTCTAACGCAGAGACTACCAACTCGTGTGTGGGGTGGTCTGATAACGGACTGATAGCGGATGACCTGATAAGTCCAACAAACTTTTGCTAAGATAGGCTCAAAATGACTCTGATACTATGTTGAAAGAAAAAGAAGAATAGGGTAAATTTCTTGTATATATTGAACACATAGAGTTATGTTTATATAGAAAAAGAAATATATGGGCTAACCCATTACATAAATAAAAATGTTTAACAATATCTATAATATCTCATGATATCTAATAACATCTAACAAGTAGAAATGTTATCTTCTATAAAAAAATATTTCCTTACAAGCATTCCAAAGGTATTTTAGAAAACAACAATGATACTACTAAAAATTCTGCACAAAATAATCAAACTTTCTTGCTTGAGCCTCTCAGTTATTTTAGCAGTAATGATAATCATACTGAAGGTTCAGACATCAGTACAAATGATGCTCGTAGATCTGATGATTCTAGCAACACTGAAAACATCAGTCATGATACTTCCTTCAATGAAAGTTTGGAATACAACAGCACCAATGAAAGTCACACTGATGCAGAAAATATCAATGAAGACTGCATTCTCAAGCGATCCAACAGAGTAATAAGGGTTCCAAAAATTTTAATGGATTATCATCATCAGGTTAATTCTCTTTCTGAAAACTCTCCTTCTCAAACCAAAAGTTAAATATCCCATATCATCTATTTTAACATATAATTATTTCTCTGATCAACATCTGAATTATACGTTGGCCATATCTTCTCATAATGAACATTGCACGAATGAGAAGGCTGCCATGAACAAAGAGATCAAAGCTCTTCTAGACAACAAAACTTGGTATCTCACTGAATTGCATCCTAAAAAGACCCTTATTGGATGCAAATGGATTTATAAGATCAAATACAAGTTAGATGGATCCATACAAAGATACAAAGCACAGCTCATGGCCAAGGGGTATACTGAATTTGAAAGGATAGACTATTTGGAATGCTTGCTAGCAAGCCCTGTTACACCTATCATGTGTGACGTCAAGACTTTATTTGAAACTGAAATGCTTCTTAAGATGCTAACTCTTATCACAAACTCATAGGAAAATTGTTATACCTTACCAAGCGTTCTGATAGCAACTTTGTTGTCCATCTTCTTAGTCAATTTGTACAAGAACCTATTATTCAACATCATCAAATTGTTCAACATATTTTTCGGTACATCAAGGCTAACCCTGCAGAAGGTCTGCTCTTTGCTGCTGATTCCAATATTCAATTAAAGGGGTCTACTACTTGGGAATTACAATGGCTAAGTTATCTTCTTCATACTCTTCATATTCAATCAACTACTACTGTTACAATCAGACTACCCGACACATTGTTTACCATATGAGTTTCAATGAACATACCAAGTATATATCAACATTGATTACCATGTTCGTGAAACTTCAAGCCAATCTTTTCCATCTTCTCCTTATTCATTCATGTGATCAACTTGCAAATGTCTTTACTAAATCTTTAAGCCATGTGAATTTCAAAACCATCATTTCCAAACTTGGTATAATGAGTATACATTATCCAGCTTGAGGGGTGGGGGTTTGTGATATTGTATAGTTGGGCCTAGGCCTCTTGGTCCTTTAGTTTTGTTTCCCTTTTTTCCAGTGACTGTCCTATATGTATATATGTAGGATTGCTCTCTGTTTTAATATGATGAGGTTTTATCCTTCCTCTTCTGGTCACCGTTTATGCATGAGTGATATATCAATATGTTAGATGTTTGTATGAATATACTTGAGGGAATCTACCATTTTCAATACTAAGTACAACCAATAAAAATTATCAAAATGCTTCCATAGACTGCATGTTTGTTCCTATTTTATATTTTTGGAAATAAAAGTTTTTTTTAATTTCAAAAGCCCGACTAAAAGGCTACCAAAACAAATATAACAATTATTTCTCCAAATGAAGCTAATTCTTAATGAAAATCAAAAGCACATAAAAGTATTTAACATTAACTACAAGCTCCACTCTCTGAAGGATGCAAGTGTCATATGCTTTAAATATGGTGGAACCGTCAAGCCAGTCCATTTTCTCAATGATAGTATTGCACCAGAACTAGATGCATTGTACTGATTACATTCTTCTTCCCTTTGAAATTAAATTAACATCTTGGAATCTAAAACACCTTGATCTTCCGTGCTCTTGAATCTCTGCCTTCTAAGTTTGACATCAAGAAGACTTCATACAATATTAAAAAACATGAGTGGCAAGGGGATGGACAAACTGCTATAGTCACTCAGGTGGAGGAATCAATGAAGAAATCCAAGACTCGGCATCCAATTTGCCACTTCTACTTCAGGTACTACGCTAGGAAATTTAATTTCAAAGGAAAGAAGAATGTAGGAAAGGTGTCCCAATACATGTGGAACCCCAGTAACAAATACTTTAAGAGTAATTGCAAGTATGGTCACAAGGTTGAAGATTGATATATTCTTAAAAAGAGACAAGAAAAGCAAGGTAATTCCTTAGCTCTAACTTTGTCTAGGGAAACTAAGTGTGATCGTTAAGGACGGAGCTGAAGTACCTGTAGATGTTATGTTGGTACAAGAATTGTTTCTTTATGTTTACCTTTCAGACACACTTTATTGTTAATAAAAGATGTTGTTTATGTACCTTCCATGAAAAGAAATTTAATTTTTATACATGCCTTGGATGTAATTACAAATTTATGTTAGACGATGGAGAACACAAATTCATGTTAGTGTTAAAATCTTTTTAATTATTATTATTATTATTATCATTATTATTATTATTATACATATTTCAATTCTCTGTTTTCGTATTTAATATGATTAAATTCTTTAATTGCCATCAGGCCACCTTAAATACATTTTGTAGTTTTAAATGTCTAAATTGAGCATTTTATTTTCACTTTTTCATAGCATACAACATGTATATCATATGTATGAAATTTAAAATTGAGAACTTTTATTCTTTACGACTTAGTGATCAAAATGCAATGAATAACATTGAATTTTGGTTGGGTAAAAAGGAGAAAAAACTTACAATTTCAAAAAACGCCAAAACATTTTCGTTTTGTAAAGATTTGTATTTTGTGATTCTGCCCCGTTGAATTATATTTCATAAAATTGATTGGGAGTTTTTTACCCACTTTCTAGGGAATCACACTGATATTATAATTATAGATTAAACCGGCTCATGAGGTGAGGTTTGCACCCCACTTATATACAATGAAATGTCCTAATCTCTAGTCGATGTGGGATCTCCAACACACTCCTCACGCCGAGGCTACCAACTCGTGCGTGGGATAACATATTATGGGTTTATCAGGCCACCCACTATCGGGCCGTTATCGGACCACCCATAACATATATCTCCATGCACGAGTTGGTAGCCTCAGCGTGAGGGAGTGTGTTGGAGATCCCACATCGACTAGAGATTAGAGCCTTTCATAGTAATATAAATGGGTGCAAACCTCACCTCATTGAGCCAGTTTTATGAGGTTGAGTTAGGCTTAAAACCCACTTTTTAACAGTTACTAATCCACATTAACTATTTTAACACTCCCTCTCAACAGAAAAAAAAAAACAGATATCCTGGTCTCTTTGGAAGAACTCGACTATCCTGTACAAATCCTTCGCTAACAGATTTCCCAACTACTCTCTTTCCTTGCATCCCTATGTAACTCAATCGGGCGTGATTTATGTCTCCTAGTAATTATTCCCTAGCCAATGCTAAGTTGGAGAGCTAATTCACTGATCCTCTTTAATGCAGTCCTTTAAATTCTATTCTTGAAAAGTCAGGACAACTAAAAAGCTAGGAAAGACACGCAGGAAATGGCCATTTTTATAAATGTTTGTTCTAACAATGGAAGAAAAAATGTTAACAGGTTAAGAAGTGGGTGAAAGCCAGATAAAAGAGAGAGAACTTACTTAGAGAGGAATTTATAAAACTGAATCACCAAATCCAGGTCATTCTCATATACAGTACTGACTTTTCCCAGGCACGAGATACCAAATCTTGGATCTGTTGTGTAAATTATACAAATAACAATGTTTCAGAATTAATTACTATCTTTGGTTATACAATAAAACAGATTCTGCATACAATCATTTCATGTATCATAATGCACAAGTTCACCCCACATTTATCCTAAACTAAAATGGTAGGAACCGAACACTCGAGCACAATAAAAGTTTTTTAAGAAAAGGTAATTCTCATCAAATGTGAAAACTACAGTATTTTAAGACTTTATTTTAGGGAAGAAAACCCACGGATTTTCCAGAAAGAAAAGAACCAAGGGCCTGGGAACAATATTCAACCTTAAATTCCAACCAAACTATATCCCAATACTATTTCTGGCAAAAGTAATTTCTAAACTAATCTACATTGGCATGTCTAGCAGGTTGATATAAAAGTATCACCCACCATGTATATGGTGTCAATTCAATTTTTTACCAAGGACAAAGACCAAGAACTTGAAGCACGACACATTTGACCATGAAAAATTTAAGATGATGTGATCCATTATGTGTTTCTCTTTTACGGATGAAAAAGTGAATAACCAATAATGCTCCAGATGGTTTTTGTATCAAGGGAAAAATAAACTACAATCGAGGATGTGCAGCCCATACAAGAATTGAGTTTACACAAAAGCACCATGATGGCACAAATAATTATATGAAAAGTAAGGTTCCAATGCTACAAACAAAGTACAGACAATTAATATATCACAATAAAACAGACATACCAATACCCATCTCCAAAAATATCTCTTCTTGTATTGCAGTGGTGACAGCAACAGCCTCCTGCTCATTAGTTATGAAATCCAGGAAATGACAGTGAAATTCATTACATGCTAACTTTTATCACATAAATTCAAGGGGCAAAAGCTTCATCTTACATGGACTTGCACTTTAACTTTATATATCCAGCATTTAGTTGTCTTTCCATAAAATTAACGCAATAGAGTATACACATAGATGCTAATAAAAAAGGATAAAAAGTGCACAACAATGCCCCATGTGGTTTGCGATGGCTAATAAAAAAGGGCAATCCAAAGCACCAGATCCCCCAGCTAGTGAACCCTGAGGAGGGTATATATATGTAGCCTAATCCATGCAAGCAGAGGGGTCGTTTCCAGAACTTAAACCTTCAAACCTTATTGTTGCACCAATATTTGCCCTCCGCTAAGACTAATCATACAATAGATCAAGAAGAAGCAAAGACAAAAGTTCGAGTTATTCAGCTCAGCTGTCAGACATTCATCAATTCAAATCAGAGGAAGAGACTAACAAGGAAACAAAGTCAAATTCTGTCAAGGTTCCTACATAATCATTTTTGGACAAAATTTGGGTTTGGGACTTTATGATTTTGGCATTGTTCATCAAAAAATTAGAACATAACCTCTATAACCAGCACAAGTCTTGTATTACAGGATTTATAAAAAGTAATGCAAAAATAAAAATCAACACAGTACGTCTAAATTTTGCGCAATTAATTTCCCTCACAAACCCGTGATTACTTCTTATATCAAGGACGGCTCAGTAAACTAAATACGTAATGCGAGGAGAGAAGCAAAGTCGCTTTATATCGAAGATAATTTAAAAAGACTTGTAAGACATAAAAAAGTGAAGGAAAAACGACAACAAAGAAATTCACCTGCTTATCCTGTACAGCCCCAGCAATCCTTTTCTTCACATCTGCATATACCATAGATTGCGAAAGTGCGAAAGTGCGAAAATCAAATGCCAGTAAGTAGCTAATCAATCACCCAATAAGCAGAACAACAAAATAGGGTTATGAAAAGTACCAGGTTGAGAAGTAAGGAAAATGAAACGATCGAAAAGATGGAAAAGTTGCTCTCTTGTTAACATCCCAGTACTCTCGGTCCCAGATGCCATTCGTAACGCTCATAAACCACAACAAAACGAAGAGATACTAGCCTCGCTAGTCACTGCAACTTAAACGATTAACAAATTCCGTTGTATTTTTCAGGGCTTAAGTTTAGGCTCGCTCCTTTCCACACACTATTTTACCTTCAAATCAGTTAAGCATTTCCCCAATTATTTTATTGAATTCTGTTGACACTAAAAAATTTCACTCCCATTTTACAACCCATTTTATTATTTTTATTTTCAGTAATTTACAGTTGTTACAAGAAATGTCATATAGGCAGTGATGTAAAACTCCTTTATCTTATTTTATTTTAATAAAGAGAAAGTTCGTAAAATGTTACCATTGTCCTCTTACATTGACCTCAATTAACTAACTATTAAAACAATAAAAATGCCAAATATCTGATAAATGAAAGTATACTTTATCATTCCTCAAGAAAAAATCAGAAATAATAAAAAATCTAAATACTATGCCTAAAAACAAAGGAGCCCATAAATCTATTTAACAGTAAAAATACAGGGAAATACTACTAGCATGAAACACCAATAAACTAAAAGTCTTCATCCATCTTGAAGACGTGTGTATCACCGTTGCCATTCAAGCTGGACATGACGGAAGCCTTCTGGTACTCCCCCACGCGCTTCTCGAAGAAGTTGGTCTTCCCCTGCAGCGAAATAAGCTCCATCCAATCGAACGGGTTCTGCACATTGTACAGCTTCCCGCACCCAAGCGCACCGAGCAACCTATCAGCAACAAACTCAATGTACACACTCATCAAGGCCCCGTTCATCCCCACCAACGCGCAAGGAAGCGCGTCGCAGACAAACTCCCTCTCGATGTCAACTGCATCGCGCACGATCTCCCTCACGCGCTCCTCGGGGAGCTTGTTCCGCATGATAGAGTAGAGCAGGCACGCGAAGTCGCAGTGGAGCCCCTCGTCGCGGGAGATGAGTTCGTTGGAGAAGGTAAGTCCCGGCATGAGGCCTCGCTTCTTGAGCCAGAAGATAGAGCAAAAGCTTCCGGAGAAGAAGATTCCCTCGACGCAGGCGAAGGCAACGATGCGCTCGGCGAAGGACTCGGCGGAGTCGATCCAGCGTAGGGCCCAGTTAGCCTTCTTGGTGACGCAGGGAATAGTGTCAATGGCGTGGAAGAGACGGGTCTTCTCTTTGGAGTCTTTTATGTAGGTTTCAAGGAGGAGGCTGTACATCTCGGAGTGAATGTTCTCGATGGCGATCTGAAAGCCGTAGAAGGCGCGGGCCTCGGAGACCTGGACCTCCTTCATGAAACGGCCGGCAAGGTTTTCAAGGACGATGCCATCGGAGGCGGCGAAGAAGGCGAGGACGTGGGTGATGAAATGGCGCTCGCCATCGGTTAGAGTCTCCCAATGCCGGATGTCCTGCGAGAGGTCGACCTCCTCCGCCGTCCAGAAAGAGGCTTCAGCTTTCTTGTACATTTCCCAGATTTGGGGGTATTGGATTGGGAACATGCAGAATCGATCAGGGTTAGGGGCCAAGAGAGGCTCTTCGGGAATAGAAGGCATTGTGGGATTGGGAGTGTGTAGAAAGAATGGGGTTTATGTTTTGGAGATTGGGGGTTAGGGTTTGAGTCTGAAAGAGGGGAAGGAAGGGCTTATATAAGGAAGTGATTGAAAATTGGAGCGGGGAATTTGAAATTTTTTAGGTAAGGCTTGCGGGAGAAGATTGGAGTTGGGAGAGAGGGTAGTTTGGGGATTTTGCAATGCGTGTTGTGTTGGATACGTTTCTTTAGTTTTGAAGGGAGGGAGGGAGGGAGGGATATTATTTTGGTAGGAAATTTTGTGTTCGCGGGTTATTTGGAAGGTTTGAAATTGAAAAGAGGAGTGTGGAATCCCGTTTTGGTGTGATAGGCGGAAAGGGTGAAATTTGAAAGCCACGTGCTTGGCCTGTTTCTTCTTCGTTCTTATCCGTTAATATCCAATACTGTCTCTGATTTCAGAACTTTTGTCCGTACTTAGGTAAGACGATACACGTGGGGACACGCTCTTCACAAATGAGCTGTACACGTCAGAAAATTCTTAGATATTTTTGTTAATCTATTTACATATATTGATATATTAATGTGTTTAAAATCTATTATTTAGATCTTGTTTCATAATGTTTTTATATTTAAATTCATTCTACTAATGCACTGAAATATAAATTAAAAATAATAAATTAGCGAAAACACATGTATTTTTGTGTATGGGGTGGTATATTGCGAAGGAAACATAATCGATATAATAGTTATATAAGATAAATTTATAAATATCTTTAATTTTAGAAACAGAGAAAAAAGTCAATTTAAACAGAAAAGCAGTTTCCAAAATAAATCAGTCAAAACTCGAAATCAAATTGTTTCGTGATTAATTTGAATCAAATTGAAAATTAAAAAAAGTAATAAGAAGCATTATGCCATTGTTCTCGCCGGTTGATTTCATCGGTCTTTGAGTTGAGCTCTGCTTTGACTGGTCTCCATGTGGTGCTCTGAAACGTTACTCCACTAGGACAAATGGGGTTTATCTGTTGATCACACTTTCACGATCAAGTCAATGAAAATATTCAAACTATAAAATTGCTTCAGTCTAGAGTATTCAGAAAAACGTACCTTTACCCAGGATCTCAAGGCCCTTTTATAGACATTTCTTCAACAATTTTCATCAATGAGAATATAATCTCAACATCCAGAATATAATATTCAACATCAATAATATCATTCAACAATAATTTGTTCACCGTGTACCTGTTACTTTCGGGTACAAACATTCTTAACTACTTTTACTTGCATTTAATAATATACTTTAACCAATTCAGTTATTCTTGTATATCTCAACCAATTCAATTATTTCTTTTGTTATTTTTAATTATTTTTTCCACGTACACTTACTAGAAAACCTAGGCTAACCTCACAACACACCTTTGGGCCAAGGCCGAGCTTAGCACAACTCACACAACCGTGCTGACCATACCTAAATGCTTGGACCGAGGTCCCGAGCACTCCTGCCCAGTACACAAGCCCCCCAGGCTCGAGGCGAGCTAGGCTATGCGAAGAGGCTTTTCAGTATTGGCGACTAACATGACATTTCTGTAGAGAGTAGGTGAGGCGCGGTTGCCGAAGCGTTTCCTGACATGACACCTCACCATACTAAATTTGGAGCGTCCACATGGCTTCGTAGCAACGGTGGAAAAATCCTACCGTTTCACTTTTTCAAAACACCCCCCTTCGTTCACTCACTCCTCACTTTCCGTCTCCATTTTCTTCTACTCGAGCCTCCTACAAACTCTTTGTCTCCTCCTTCACGCCACCGTCACACCACCGTCTACTCACCGGAAAAACAGGTATGCTTTATACCTATACTGAATTATTATTATCCTATTTCATGGGCTACTTTATATGAAATGAAGTGCATTTTAATTCATTTGTTTTGCTTGGTCTGAATCGCATTTCGTATTTTGTTTGTGTTTGTGCTTGTGTTCTAACTATATCAACAATGGATTATGGTTCTTTATACCCCTAGGCTAAAAAGGATCTTTTAAAAGAAACCACCTATTACACCAGTCGCTTACGTATTAGGGAGTTGAGAAAAAACGGTTGTACCTTGAGTAAAAGACATGAAGGATTTGTAAAATCGGTAGAGGGAGGATGAACCCATTTGTTGTCATGAATCGTTGGACCCTGATGGTCCATTTTGCTTTTTTTATGCCACACTCTTTAAAAAGGTTCTATTGCGTTTTCCTTTGTCAATTTTCGAAAAGGAGCTACTAACCGAGCTCAACGTAGTTCCTAGCTACATCCAAATAGCTGGGCATTTATCCGTGCCTTTACCATCTTGTGTTCACAACTCGACATTTCGCCGACTATGGAAGTTTTCCTATATTTTTTCTAGGCCAAACATTCGGGTTGTCAATTGTGGGTTACCTTAAACGGTGCCCCTGGAAGAGCTTTGCTCACCCTCTTCCAGTCAACATACAAAAATTTTAAAGGTAAATTCCTCAAAATTCGAGCTTCCACAGGAGATCCGACCCTACTGGACGAATTTCCCTTATATTGGACCCTTGAACCCAGATTCCAGAGTGTTCGGTGCCTGGAGGACTTGTCACCAAAAGACCAGGGGATATGCGAGTTTTTGATGAACTTGAAGGTTGTCTTTGACACCTCCTATTTGCTGACCAAAGAGTATCTCCCTTGTGCTTTGAAATCCTATACTGGTACTCCTCGTTTCCTACCTTTGGTAAAGCCAACTTTGTTATTGCCATTAACCATTTACTTGTTTTCTTTGCAGAGAGAATGTTATCCATCATCAGCAAAGCGGAGATAGCCAAGCTAGCTAAAAAGATGAGGGCGACTGCTAGCCTTGCCCAAGGAATCTTTAACGCAAAAGAGGAAAACTCCAACGATGATTACCCAACCCCTCACCGACCATGACGAGAAGACCACCTTCTGGCTCGTCTTCAAGAGGAAAAGGAAGGTGAATGCTCTTCTTGTTGAGCATTCTCATTCAGATGGCCAAGCTCCACACCAAGAGGTCGTCATCATTCAAGAATGCGAGGCCGAAAGCTCAAGGGGGAAAAGTCTGTGGGATCCTGATTTTGACGTGCCAACCCATGGCGAGACCTTCTTGTTGCCCAACGAGGATAAGGCTAGGCTCATGGCCCATGACGAAGATCGTCTTCTTTGTGACACCATGAAGCAATTTGGGTAGGCGTTCGCCATGGGTTGCTTGGTTATTATTAAGGCACGAGATCGGAATGTTGATGAAAATCAAAGGGTTAAGGAGAACATGGAGCTTCATAAGGAAGTAGAACGTCTCCAGGCTGAAATCAATTGTCTTAACGACCATACCCGAGCTGAAACCAAGCGCCTGACCAATCTATGTGAAGAAGCTAAACGACTTCAGATGGAGAAGGCTCAAGAGGCAACGAGCTTAAACGAAGAAAAGAACAAACTCTTGTCCACAATCAAGGAGTTGGAGAAGGAGGTAACCTGCAGAGGGGAAGACCTCACTAAGGCCACTGAGTCTTTTACGCAAGACGCTACCCAATCCTACCTCGTAGGATCCGAGGCAGCTTTGGAACAAGCAGCGACAGTCCATCCTACCCTGGACTCTTTAGAGCTCTGTCGGGGTAAAACCATGGTCGATGGTCAACTAAAGGAGGATTAAACCAAACTTTGCTATGGTCTGTAATATTTATTTATATGCTTAACTCTCTTGATATTCTGACATTTTAAACACTTTGCTTATATTTATTTAGCGCTTATAAACCTTTTGATGTACACTGGTTTTGGGATTTTCTACATAGTTTATTTTAATCTCTATAAATGCATCTCATTTAACACAAATAATATAACAATGTTTTACCAACTTAAGCGTGGGAAATAATAACTCACCTCTCTTGATAGAAAAATCTAACCTTTGAGGAGCGACGTCTTCATGGTTAAGACAACCTTTTTCTTCAACTTGACATGCGTCCCTTTTCAATCTTAGGCATTCACTACGTAGCTTGCAGGGCGCCTGCCCGGATAGTCGCATCTACTCCGAGCTTGGTCGTGCACTATCAAACGATTTCCCTGCTTAAATAACACCTATCGTCGGGCACTTATACTCGGATAGTTATACTTACGTCGAGTTAAGTCGTCTTACCGCGCATCATACCAAATAATTCATCAACAACAATAAACTCATCTTCACAGGGCACCTATTGATGTGAGTTGATTTTAGGATTGTTCATTTAGGTGACATTTTAGATTTATGATTGAGATTTTTAAACAATTAAAGAGTGAAAACCTAAGGAAAATCCTCACTGGCCATTAACTTAACCAATTGGTTAAGTAGATGTGAAGGTTCATTTCACAAAGGCAAAAGGAAAACACAATTATATGGTGAAGATGATGACAAGACATGGACCGAATGTAATCAAGACAACAAAATAAGAACATATAGAAAAGATGAGATGGAATGGCAATGGAATAGAAAAGATGAAGGAAAATGAAGTTGATGAGAAATGGAATTGAGAATGGTTGCACGTCCTTGGATGGTGAAATGACTCCAAGATAAGTGAATGATGTCACCACTTGAGAGCTCTCAAAACTCACAAGATAAGATTAAGACTAAGAGAAACAAGTCTCACTAGAATTCTCACACAAAATGTGCAAAGTAACTTTTTTTCTATTTCATTCAACTTCTAAATACAATGAGGGAGGCCTCCTATTTATAGGAAGAGGAGGCTTGGAGAACAAGGAGGAGGGTATGATGGGAAAAAGGAACATATGGTGTGGCTAGGGTATTGACCTTGGTCAATGCCGCACCATCCTACACATTCTAGAACCTAGGTTTTCCTTCCTTCCCTAATGGACTTCTCATGGGGCCAATTTTATAACTTCACCTCCTATTTATGCTATATGGACCTACTCTTGCTTATTCTACTATTTGGACCCCTCAAGTGAGCCCAACTTATTTACAACATATTCTAAACATTTAAGAAGACTAGCAAGAAGAACTTTAGGTGCTCTGGTCCTAGTCCAATTCTCCCTCTGGTGAGGTCTCTACTTTGAGATGACTTCTCTTTTTGTACTTTAGCAGCCTTGGTCATCTACTTGTGGGCTTGGTTTGCATCACCTATACTCGGATGACTCTATTCATTACGAGCCACCACTTGAAGTGTAGAGCACTCAAGATAAGACCTAGTGATAATAAGAGACTCATCTCACTAAACACTCTGACAAAGTTTATTTACTTTTAAAATTCAATGTGTGAAACACATGAAGCAAGACACTCTATTTATAAGAGAGAGTGTATTGGAGAGCAAGATAGATGGGTAGGGGTGTCATTTGTGAGAAACCTTCTATAAGGTAGGTCAAAGTGGAGTGCCTCCCATGCTAGCCTACATCTTCTAGAAACTAGGTTAAAAACCCTAATCCCAGGTGCATTGTCATGAAAATTGGATTTTGGCACAAACCCAAAATATACTAAGTGCACCCTACTTTATCTTATTATTCTATTTGGACCCTTAGAGTGAGCCCAATTTATTTAAATAAACTTGCCTTTTAAAAAGACCAGAAGAAAGAACATTTGATGCTCTGACCTATGTCCAGTTCTTCTTCTGCTGAGGTCCTTCTGAAGTTTGGTGAGGTCTTGTCTTGGATGTTGTGTCCTTGGTTATCTCCTTGTCTAATTGGGTTGTATCAATGCATTATCATGAACTAGAGGAATTATTTCCCCCTATGGCAAAGAAGTACTTAGCGGGGTTCAGACGCATGTTATGTTCTCATACTTTATCTAGTACCCATTTTAAATGTTCTTGATGATCTTCCGAGCTAGTTGACTTGACGACCATATCATTAACGTATACCTCCATGATGTCCCTCACCAACTCATGAAAAATAAACATTTGTCCACATGGTTATGCTATTTACACCCCAATTAAAGCTAAACTACACTTGATGGGCCTTCACGGAATATGTGCTAGTATGCCACTCTCCCATTCATAGCTTTGATCCA
>Ga0123341_1000865_pt1 | contig 20967 bp, 18 predicted proteins | sample Turbeapinknodule_FD_89959 | JGI IMG/M metagenome (GOLD analysis project Ga0123341, IMG submission 89959) | Root nodule microbial communities of legume samples collected from Mexico - Turtle bean Mexico pink nodule | ecosystem: Host-associated > Plants > Roots > Nodule | place: Mexico: Nepantla...
ATATTTAATTTTGTATAAAATACACGCACAAGAGTATTTGGGTAAAATACTAGAATTCTACATGAATTCCCACAAATCTCTTTATTTGTGTGAAAAATGAAAAAAAAAATTCTCCACCCTCTTCCCCATCCACTCCCCCACTCTCAAAACCATTGAAACAAATAAAAAAAACATTCACTCCCTCCTCCCCCCTCCTTCTTCATACTTGAAAACAAACACACCATTTGCACCCTCCATCATGATGTATGCATCGAACCACATATCATAGGGCACGCAATGAAGAAGTTTCACACACTGTTAGCGACTTTTGTGAGACTATGTGCACCACCTCATTTCTTTCCTCACATGGCTACAACAATTCCTACTTTGCTGAGATGGGTACAACAATTGAACAATGGTGTTCAAAGATTTCCTAACACACTAAGTTTGAATTCAAACTTAACATTCACTTGTGCAGGTGGAGGTTGCAACTTTAGCATTAAGGGTGGTTAGAATGAGGATCCAAAAATTCAAATGTGGTTACAATATGTTAAAAAATTTCACTTTAAATAGGCCCATACCTCAACGTTGTGACCACACTGAAATCTCTTATTAAGCGTGCCAAAAATTATGAAGTTCTTAGTTGTGCCAAGTTCCATCTTCTTTAAAGTTCATAACTGTAAGAAACGTACCATCTCCAATTTACCTTCAATTTTCAATTCCTAGTTATGCCAAGTTAACATACCTCATCCGGTTGAAGTTGAAATTCGTAGTCGTGGTGTTGTGATATTGTCTTGACGCAGTTTTATAGGTTATTTCTTTCTTTGCGTATTTGGTATGATATTGTCATTTAATTTTTTTGCATAAGTTTAAAGTAATGGCTATTGGTGAATGATTTTTGCATGGAGTAAGTGAGCAAAATTTATAACGTGTTTATGCATCAAAATATTTTAATAGACAATTTATATGTTTGTTTTATACATCTAAAAAGTGAATAAGAAATAGTATTTACAATGTTGAAATACATCAAACCTTTAAAAGAGATTTTGTTTTGCAATTTTATGACTATTTTTATATTATGTTATATTATTACATATGAATATTTTTTTATGGTCTTATGAATATCATTAACAAGGTAATTTATATCTTTGTATGAATATCTAGGATTTATACGACCCGCTACACCAGTGAAAGAAAATGCAATTACATTGTCTTGGCTTAAGGAACTGCCACATCATGCAACCGACGATGTTATTGCTTAACATGCTCAAGCACACATATTAACACTTATTGGAAGCCTATTGATGCTTGATACTTTAGGTAGTAAGGTACATTTAATGTACATATATTGTTTCCTGACTTGAACAACGTTAGAAATTATAGTTGGGGTTGTATTGGTTTATTTGTACCATGCGCTCGATCACGAAATAAACTTTAATCATGATAACATTGGAGGTTGCACATTGTTTTTACAGTTTTGGGCATGGGAACGCCTAACATGCATTTCTCCACAACTTCAATCATTACCTGATCAAGAAGTTGAACAAGTTTTCCCACTCGGGAAGAGGTATGTTATTTTTGTATTAGTTTTCGAGACTGGAAAATAAAGTTCAACTAAAATTATCTTAGTTGTAAATTTCTTTATATTCATTTGTTTACATTAGGTGTACTTGGAGAATGTATAGGACGCACATAGGATGAACCACTATTTCCCAAATACGGGTCATGTTGGATGGCATTAAAGTTAGAGAGGTTGTAAATAATATCTAAACTTACATACCATTTTAATTGAAAATTTCATACTAGTGATGTTTCGAACCTTTATTTACAGTTTCTTTGACTCCACATCGAGTGTATTATGTTAGGTGGTTGATCACTATTGAGGTTTCCCCATTTACACTGCGGTAGTTCCTTTCATGTTTCACAACAGTTGAATTTCATCAGGTTGATAGGGTTATGCATTAGTTTGGATTTCGACAGAGTATTCCAAGTGAACCAATGAACCTTGATCAACTTCACAGAGAGGATATAAGAGGACAAACTAATCGATACTGGCCACAATATCATGCTACATGGATAGCTATGTGGAATGCCCGTCATAATTGTCTAATTCAGGGAAATTAGTTTAACAAAAATGACTATCTATATGCCAATTCAACATACATGTAATGGTACATCAGCTACTATCCGCTACATCTCGCCTATACAGTCACCATTCAATGAAGATGTAAGTTCAATTACAAAATCATTTATTATTCTTTATTGACTCGTCCAAAATTAACACATATTTTCAAAACAATATGATATGCCACCGGAAACTACATATAACCTCACTATCAACATCATGTTGGGTCTTCTTCTCATGTTGAATCGTTTCAACAACAGTCTTTTCATCCACCGGGTACCCGATACAGTTGTTCGGATATATGGATCAACCTCACATGTCATTCCAATCGTCATTTCATCAACCACCTTTCAACTACTCAACATTTCCATCTCAACAATAATTTATTATTAGTCCATCAAATCCCTTTGCAACCTCTACCATGACCCCCCAATCTGTCTACAATTGAATGTTATCCATGTAGTATTAGGGACCAAAAATACCTTCACAAGTGTCCAGAAATCAGAGTGATGAAAATGAAGTCGAAGACATGATGACATTCCACCTCCTGCCCCTCCTACCATTCCATCCAAACAACACCCACAAGGACGACCACGAAGACAACAAAGAAGACCGCCCTGTGGCACAACTTCTCATAGATGACAACTTTTCCTACATTTCTATTTTCTAAACATGTATAACTTGTACTTATTTATTATTTTATAGATATTGTTTAAACGCTACCCCTTTTATTTATAATCGTATCAACCCTAACGTTACTTCACAAACATAATTTCAATTTTTTTTAAAACAACAAAAATATTTTTAACTTTAACAATATTTAGAAAGTACTAAATTTATTGCATAACCTACTTTTAATTAGATTTATTTAAAATATTCATATATTTTTTTAATATATCAAAACTTGATTTAAGGTAAGTTTATTTTTTTTCAAAATAAAATTTAGCTTTAATTCTTCAATTTATATGTGATTTTCTTAAATAAGACAACTTTTTTTTTCATATTATCTATCTATAAAATAAAAAAATTCACAACATTCTTATTCGGTTCATGTAATTTTAAACAATTTCTAAATTATATATATATGTATACTTATTTATAAAAAGTATTAATTATCATTTTTGAAAAGCAATTTTAGTTTAAATAAAATACACTAAAGTTATCAACCCAGTGTATGATTTCTTTACATTTTATTTGAATTGAAGTTGTCAACCCGATTGGCGACTTTAATTGAAAAGAATAAGTGACAGATTAATAGGTTTAACTAATTTTGTTTATCTCGTTGGAGACTTCATACCATTTTGACCACGAAATGTCCATTTTTGTAAATTTACATGTATTTATCTATTAATGTAATTGCTTTATCAAATTGCACCATTTTTGTCAAATTGCCATTAATGACAAGACATGGACTAATTTGAAGAAAATCCAACAAAATAAAATTAATAAGTTTAAACTTTGAGATACTAAACACACACTTACTTCTCATTCGATCAGAAATATAAATAAAACAAAGGAAAAGATTATTAGAAACACAAAATGTATTTATATATATCAATCCTTGAAAATTGTTGTAAGAGGTAAATGTAATCTCAATGTAAGTTTCTCACACCTATATTATTGTTTCATAATATTTTTCTTCTTCTTCTTATGAAAGTCATCATAATGTGATTGTTTGATATGGTAATTGTTTGATTAGGATCTCATGTATTTTACTATGGATCTCATGTATATGAATTACTTAAAGTTAAAGAAAAATAAGTTAGAACAAGTTACTCTTAGAGATACTAAGTTACTCTTATTAAACTTAATCCTTGAATCGGATGAATTATTCTAAGAAGATCATTTAACCGTAACAAAAACTCTGAAAATTTGAGTTTTTCTTATCACAAACTTTTTCCTTTACAAGCTTTTTATTTCATAGGTAATATTGTGAAGCTATTAAAAATGTATAAACTTAGAAATGGAGAAAGAACAATTTGACAAAACGACTTTAAAATTTTGTATACTGGTCCAATCGAATTATTTAAGATTAAGAAGTGAAGGAAATAATTTTACCTATAATAGCTGCTAAATTGGAGGGCATTAATATATTTTGTTTTTCAATCACAATTTCCTCAAAAGTTGACCTTCATATTCTTAATTTGACAAATGAGAAAACATAAATTAACTATAAATCATTTATAATAAACTATATATTGTTAAAGTTTTTTTTTTCCAATTATTTGTTTAGATATTTACATGTCATATTCATATATATATATGAATGAAGAAGGTACTGTCTTAATGTATGCCACCCTATTTACATTGTTCAACCACTGCACCTTATTGTTAGGCCACTCTTGAATACTGAATATTGAAGATGGGGTTGGCCTTAGCAAGACCATTAAGTCAACCAAATTTGGTGAGGTTCATGAGTCAACTAATCCTGCAGCTAAAGGCTTTACAATGGAATTGGTAGTTACCCTTATTTTTGAGCTTTTAAATCAATAATTTATGAAAGGCTGCTAGTATTTCATAATCACGTTTGTATAAAAAAGCTAAGTCAGACTTTTAAAATTGCTGTACTGACACATTTATGGCATTTGAAAAACCCTTTGTACCACTTCAAACCTGTACCTTAATAAGAATGTAGAATGTTTGACTTTGTAAATCTGTTTCCACTTGTGCATTTCAAAGCATGACCAAATCTTTAATGCAAGTGCTAAATGACTAAACCATCCTAAACTGCAGCATTTACTCACTTCAAGGGTAAGGGTCATGTTGGTCATTGCCATGTCAAATTGGAATGCACCTGGAAGCCTAATAATATTTAACTTGATTACTTCTTTTGAAATTTTCAGCTACCAAAACCAATAGCGCAAGACAATGAAGGACAAAAACTTGCAATGATCATCAAGCACAATAGCTAATTTTGTGGAAACCTAATTGTATTTGTAATCTTTGCTCCCCAGTATTCGTGTCTTTGAACATGATGTTTCTTCTTCTTGTGAGCCTTGTTGTTTTGCAAGGCTTTGTAATACCAACCTGCTATTGCCAGATCAATAATCCTCAGAATATTGAAACATTTTATCCATTACAAACTTCAGAACCACCCCTCCCAATCCAACCTCCTGATGCACCGTCAGAGCCACAGGCATCACCACCGTCATCAGGACCAGTGGCTGCAACAAAAGCCTCTTCATCGAACAGTAAGGTAGGAACAGCAGTAGCTGCAACTGCAGCAAGCACTCTTGTTGTTTCTGGTTTGGTTTTCTTCTTGGTTAGAAGGTGCTTCAGAACAAGGAAGAGAAAGGAGACAATAAAGAACGCCGCTTCTGCTGTAGATAGGCGTGTTGCACCTCAGGTAGAGGTGTTTGAGAGAATGGAAGGAAACGTGAAGGGACTGATCCTTGATGAGGATGGTTTGGATGTTATTTATTGGAGAAAACTTGAAGGTAAAAAAATGCCAGAAAAGGGTTTCCAAAGGGAGGTTTTGGATAGCCCCAAAGATAAAGAAGATGATCATGAGGGAAATCCAGGGAAAAGAACTGAATCCATTCAAGAAACTCCTCTTCTTAGAGAGAGATCTTCAACTTCCCACATGAACATATTTCTTCCAGAAGAGTCCTACACAATCATGAGAATTCCACCTCCTGCTCCTCCTCCCACTGTTCCTTCATCATCAGTTGGAGGCTCTCCTACACAACCATCTTCTCCTTCCTTTACCCCTTCATCACCAAAACCACTCTCCACTTTTTTCTCAACAATTCCGAACATTACAAATTCTGCAACACCAATAGCCCCTCCAAAAGTACCTGATAAAAAGAATGAAGCTCCAATACCAGCATCAGCACCACCACCTCCTCCACCAATCCTAGATAAAAAGAACTCGCCACAACCACCTCCTCCTCCTCCTCCACCAATCCCTCCAAGAAAGAGTCCTGCACCACCACCTCCTCCGCCAAAGGCAAGTGGTTTGAAGTCGTCATCAAAACCGCCACCTAATCCTATTGAAAGAACAGCAGGTACCACAAGTAAGCAAGGAGACACTTCACCTGAGGTAAAACTTAAGCCATTACATTGGGATAAGGTGAATACCAACCTTGATCACTCTATGGTGTGGGACAAAATAGACCGTGGTTCTTTCAGGTAATCCTAGTATACTAGATTTTGTAAATATCTAAATTTTGATTCCTCCATTTTAGCATTGGTTGATGATTTATTAAACTACAGGGTTGATGATGATCTTATGGAATCTCTCTTCGGATTAATCGCCACCAACCGAAATGATAGTGCCCCCAAAGAAAATAACTCAACGAGTTCTAGCAGGGATGCTTTGGCTCAATCATCAAATGCCTTCCTTCTTGACCCAAGAAAATCACAAAACATTGCTATTGTTTTGAAATCTCTGACAGTTTCTCGTAAAGAGATTATTGACGCGCTCATTGATGGTCAAGGCCTTAACATAGAAACCATTGAAAAGCTTGGTAGGGTAGCCCCAACAGAAGAAGAGCAATCACTTGTACTTGCGTATGAAGGAGACCCTTCAAAACTTGCTGAAGCCGAATCTTTCTTACGTTACATTCTCAAAGCTGTTCCTTCAGCATTTAAGCGATTGAATGCCTTGCTATTCAGGTTGAATTATGACTCTGACATTCAAGAAATAAAGGAGTTTCTGCAGACCCTTGAGATGGGGTGCAAGGAGCTTCGAAACCAAGGAATGTTTGTGAAACTTCTTGAAGCAGTGCTTAAGGCTGGAAATCGCATGAATGCAGGCACTCAGAGGGGTAATGCTCAAGCTTTCAACTTGGCTTCTCTAAGAAAGCTCTCTGATGTCAAGAGCACTGATGGAAAAACCACATTGCTTCACTTTGTGGTTGAAGAAGTTGTTCGTTCTGAAGGAAAACGTGCTGTTCTGAACCGCAATAGCAGTTTGAGTCGTAGTAGCAGCATGAATAGTAACAACAGTGGAGCGTCTCAGAACTCTCCTTCTTCAAATGAACAAAGACAAAGGGAATATATAACACTAGGATTGCCAGTTGTGGGAGGGATCAGTTCTGAGTTTTCCAACGTGAAGAAAGCTGCGGTTACAGATTACAAAAGTTTTGTTGGTTCAATCTCATCGCTCTCGGCGAGGATTCTTAAAATTCGAGAACTTGTTTCCGAGTGTGGAAGTGATATGGGAGGGAACTTTGGGAGAGAAATGAACCGTTTTCTTGAAAATGCTGAGGAAGAATTGAGATTAGTGAGGGAAGAGCAAACAAGGGTGATGAAAATTGTGAAAAAAACAACAGATTATTATCAAGGAGGAGCTTCAAATGATAGTGTAGATAATCTTTATCTATTTGTCATAGTTAAGGATTTTCTGGGAATGGTTGATCAAGCATGCATTGAGATTGCTCGTAACATGCAGAAGAGGAAGACACCTAAGGTAAATTAAGTCTAACACTGTAATAGTCTGCTGAGGTACCAGCACAGAGGACTTTGGATAACATTGCATGTCATCGAAATGATAACATCACTCGCTTTGTTTCATTCAAAATAAGAATGAAATAGCTCCCAGTTTGTGGTGAGAGGATCTTGTGCAGCAAAGTGCTAACCATTGGAGGTTTGGAAATACTATGAGGGAGTGTGTGCTTTTGCATTGATACGGCCAGTTTGTCTCTGTCAAATTCGGAAGCTAAAACCATTCTTGTAGTGTTAACAATTTTCCAAATTTTAACCTCTAAATGTACGTGTCACTTGTACAGATAACTATTGTTCTTGAGCATTTTAAGTCTCATGTGTATATATAGATCTTGGATTCTTTTGTTATCAACCAGAAGTCCATAACGTGCTCCGTTTCTTCTCATTTTCTATTGTATTTGAATTGAAAGTTCGACGAATGGATTTTCTTTTATTTATCAGAGATATGACACCAGAGAAGCTGACTTAGCATTGCTCAAAAAGTCACTGACCATGCGCATGAACTAATAGACCAACGTAGATAGGATGGACAAATGAATTTATGTCTTCAATGATTTTTTTTTAACATTATTCATCAAGACAATGAGATTTTCCTCCGCAAAATACACGACAAATTTGACATTACTATCTTGTCTGCATAGTCAGAAGACATTCATAGATTGAATTCCCGCTTACAATTATATCTGCAAGTTTCTTTCAGCAAGTTTCCTCTGTATTATAAAGGTTGTGCGGTTTTATATTTTCAGTGATAATTGTACCTTCCTGTTTATGCATGCATTTGTGTACATGCAAAAGTATTATCCGACAACTCCATAACTGTACGCAGTTATACAGGTTTTTTCTTATAAACTAAAATAAAGGGGAGAAAAAGAAAGGATAATAAAAAAACAAAAGGCAAAAAGTAGGAGAGAGAGCCTATGGTACAAGTTCAAATTTTCAAGTTGCTAGCATAAGAATTCTTCCTCGTATAGGAGCATATCCAGCAATATTTATTTCTAATTAGTGTATATTGGAGAGAACATATGTCAAACTTGATACTGAAATTAATCTGCTTTGTGTATCCCACTTAATTAGTGTTGTTCCTTGGTTCTGAAAATTCTTCAATCATGTTTCCCAATGTAACAAAGTCTTGCATCATTGCATGTGAATGGGGGAGATGGGCGAGTTGAACTTTAGACAACGTTTATATCACCTTAGCTTCTTAGGGATACATGGTCTACAACACGTTAAAAACCATATCAATCACCCACATAGGACGGGTAGAGAAGCAGAATAATAATGCAACCAATGACAACAGATATTTGCATTTCTTACATTACATACATTATACAATACTATTTCCTAATCAACACAGTGCCTAGAGGGCTGCAAGGAAGAAAATTATCATCAATAAATGATGCCTACTCCTTCCTCCTTCTCCTCATAATGTTCATAAGCTCCCATTTAGGTTGATCCACTGTTGCTTACCAAACATGAATATCACAGCATTGAGCTGTTTTCACAAACATTTCCTTTGAACATACAGGTCTACCACCATGGGGTATTTAACCTTTTCTCCTTCTTCACCTTTTTCACTTGTGGGGCCACCGAGGATTCTAACTTTTACTTTTAGCATCACCCTGAAATGACAAATAACAGTTAATGGAATAAGCCTTCCTTTAATCGCATCTTTGGCATTCCCCCACTCTTTTTTTTTTCCTTTGGTACGTATTGATGTGTATAAATAATTGATATAGCACATTAGTAGTATTAATAGAGTTATCAAAAGTAAGGCCGCACTACTACATAGCTTCACTTCAAAAAAATTCTACAGTAAAATACAAATCATGCCTCAAAACTCATTTAATTTAACATAATCTGCAGTCAACAAATATATTTGAGGAAAAAACCAGAAGCCATCTTCAATGCCTAGATTTTGTCTGAATGTCTCTGTGTTGTTGAGTTTAGGAACCTAAGAACATTATTTATATGGCTTGACAGGAAATAGTTGAGGTTAATTACAAAATATACCAGCGAACATTGGTATCATTCATTCTTAATGATACTGTAATCCTAGAAATGATGTAAACAAGAACTTTTATTATCATCTCTAGTATGACCATCAACCACATTGCTCATTTGTCAAGAAACAGGTTCATTCTTACAGCAAAACAAAACAACTAGGTCACATTGATCTCCCTTGTCAACAATCACCGGACCAAGTTGAGGAACACAAGTTTCAGCTTACTTCAATTAAAATTTAAGTTTTATTATTTTAATAATTTACAGTTGTGTTTGTGTCTCTAGAAACAGAATGCAATCAATAGTAGCTGTTTTACATATTGCTTTACAGCATTAAATATAAAGAAAAGAAATAATCAGTCATTACCCCAAAGTGAAAAAGAAGGTAAGAATTTAAGAAACAGTTTGCAGACAAACATAAACTACAAATTTATTTAGGGTACATATATCAGATCAAATGTACAACTTGTACCTTTTCTGAACGACTTTTTACTACTTTTTGACCACGGTAAGAAGCTGGTGTGGATGTCCCTTTGACATTATGTTTTGACCTTGTCATCTCTGCCTCTTTTCTTTCCTCCTGTGTTTGATGCACACAGAGTTCAGGCAAGCCATTTATGGATCAAAATAGCAATGCCCATTTTTTATTAGTACCTTAGCATCATGAGTGTTGGAGTACATTGTTTAACAAATACTTTATTATTGGTTAAATTTTCTTAAAAACTATTAACTCATAACATAAGCGAAGTTTCTTTAATAAGTAGCACTCACAAGGTTTTGTGATTTCCAATAAATATCAGTTGACAGCAGGGAATATATTCAAAAGAGGGTGTTTCTGGCATTTTTCCTAGTACACTAGATATATGCAGATACACTTAAGTGAAACCAAAGGCAAGATGGAATGTAGGATACAAAGAGTGCATTTTTACCTTTACTTTTGATTGAAGACGCATTCTTTCTACTTCTTTTGCATTAGATTTTTCCTCTATTTTTCTTGAAGACTGATTAAGAAATAGAAAGTCGAAAGGCATAAGTTGGTTGGTTGAACTCTCATATCATAATCTTATGAATATTCCCTGTTAAATGTAATACTCAAATATCAAGAGCTTGTCCTACCTCTTTTCCTCTCTCTGCTCTGATGTCACTTTTTGGGCCAAAAGTAGTTCGTACAACATTTCCACTTTTATCCGCACTCCCAACCTTAGTTGACCTATTCAAAAACAACTTCGCGAGGGTCATATACAGAAAATTTCAACTTAAGGAGAAATTTCAATTGAAACTACAATAGATGTGTTAGACAAAATCACAAGTTATGAAATATATTTGAATCAATTTGCATAACAATAACTCTCTACGTTTCCTCCTCTTTTCTACAATATCCGTAGTTTTCTTGCTAAAAATTCTCCCAAAGAAAGCTACCAACAAAAAAATACCTCATCAAATGGTAATCTTAAGCGCACCAGTAGGATGAAAGCGACAAAGAGAAAAGGACTACGAAATATACATAAAGGAAAAGAAACTAGTGCAATGAAAACTCATTATCAGTGCAGATTAAAAAATTTACCGTCCATTTTCTTTCCTCAAAGGCGTAGGTGTTGGAACCTTTGACACGATCCCCCTTGAAGGAACCTGCCCAGCAAATAAAGAAGAAAACATTTTTAAACCAATATGATTTTGTACAGTTATGTAGTACTATTTGCACTGTATAAAAAAACATTTGTCAATGATGAACAGTAGTTCATAAAGATTTTTGAATTACCTGCTTCTTAATCAAAGATTTGTCTTCACCAGGAGTTTTTGGCTGGTTGAAGCTGTTCTGGAATGTCTTAAATGCTCGTTTGACTATGTCCTTATCCCCCATTTTCTCCATGATTAAAGATCTCCTCATGGTAGCTTGAGGAGCTGGATCAGGATTACTTGGAGCCAAGCTCAGAGACATGTGCAAAGGTTTGTTAGCAAATTTTCTGCTCTCCCCACTAGAAGTAATTTGCCTCCTTGACAAAGATGGAGAACTTCCATTTTTAGTTGAAGAAGCAGGTGTTACTGTTTTGGTAGGAGTTGATGCAGACTTTGAACTTCTTGGTGTGGAAATCTGGGATGCCTTAGAAGTAGATAGCATTGGTTTCTTCTTTGTCTTGGCTGCATTGCTGCCCTTGTTCACAGAGGTAACCTGTCCAAATAAGAGGGAGAGAAATTAAAATCAGGCTAACCAGATTGCCAACCCTTAAAAAGAACATGAATCTGATGGATATATGAATTAAATCAAACCTTAGATTCCTTTGGATGAACCAATTTCACATCGTTTGCTTCGACTTCTGAAGCCTTTCCAGTCTCCTTGTACACGACGTGGGAAATTTCTTTCACATCTTCAGCTTCAATGTTAGGACTTTCTTCATGTTTCATGCATACATCTTCAGGTTCATCCATCTGGAAGGAACTATGTGATCTACTTTCCAGTTCCTTGTTCTCCATCTCAACTGGTGAACCATGGTAACCTGTTGAAACTGCAACTTCCTCCTCAGAATCATTATCATGGGTCCTATGGATCTCACCAACAGAACTGGTTTCTTGCGTAACCCCTTCATTGAAATCTTGAGTGTCGGATTTATCAAGCTCTGCATCAGTATTACCACCCAGATCTACTTCAACTTGATCTTCTGATCTGAAAGAATCTTTTTCCCTTTGCTTCTCCTGAGCCAGCAATTCGGCTTTCCGGGCAGCAATCTTCTTGTAATGGGCTTCAAAGTAAGCTTTTTTCTGAGCCACTGATCCAGGTGTGGCACACTTCTCGACTTCTTCTAAGTACTTGTTAGGAGAGAAAGAGGACCATCTCTCCCAAGACAAGGAATCGTTCTCAAATCTCCCAAATGAAACAGACACTTGCAGAGGAGGACTGGAAGCAGCACTTTCTCCCATCTGCTTCAACATCAGGGGAAAAAACAAAAACTTTTGTGCATAATTGCAGACAACCAACACAGAGACAACTCACAAACAACACCAAAAAAGAGCACAGGATTTCAACAATCATAAATTTGGATGTGATACAAGCAGAGAGCAAGACAGATTTGCTACAATAACGATAATAAAAAATAATCAATTTCTAATATGAAAGAACCTTAATGACAAATGAGTTTACCTTATCTTCAAACACTGTTGCATCCACAAGAAATTCACCCATGGAAGTAAATTACTACTTCAACACAGAAGCTATGCACAGTATGGCCTGTAAACTAGCAATTGGGGAATAATCATTCCTGGATATCTCACTGAAAAGACCAGGAGTAAGAGTCCTCACAATGGGACAAAAAAAAAGAGTCTAAAATAATTTGCAGCATATGATGAGAAAGGAGAATAGCAGGGACATGTGCATGTGGATTTGGAGTGAGAGAATACTCTTATTTTTTTTCTTTCACATCAAATTCTACTTCACTTTCCTACAGTAACAACACCCTTTGTCTGCTTGTGGTACTTCAGGAAACTCCTAAGACCAAAAAACCAATCATAAAAAAATCCAACATGCCTCAAAAGCAAAACTCAGAGCAAAATGCAAAGTAACTTGAGGTTTCTATATCACAACTGGTACTCAGTTCCTAAAAGAAGATTTAACTTTTGATGCCAATAAGTACCACTGCTTTCCAGTGAGGGCCAAGGTTGAATCAGTTTGGATTAGACTTCAGGGATCACAACACAATGAAAGGACACAGAATGATGAAGGGAAAACCTTGTACAAAGTAAAAAAAAAAAACAAAAAGATACCATACCCTTTTTAGCAAATAATTACTCAAATTATATAGCTTCAATTAAACAAGTGACCATGCACTGAATAATAAAACAAGGAGATAACAAGTCAAGTCACAACCACACTTAAATTTTGTTTTCCTCCCACCATACTAGATGGTTCAAAGAAAGAGACCCATTAACCCCAATGCAGTGATGGTTAGATACGTGGATGAGATCAACCATGCAATGTAAGGCAAGGAAGAAAGGCCCACATCGCCACAAGCTGAACTCTTGCGCCGCGTGTGGAAAGTTTGCATGTGACGACTCTCCAAATTTATTATAATATGTAGCATTTGGACTACATGTGGACCATTATTGAATTGGTTGAACTAAAAGTATAATATAAGGTGCTAGCCCCTACGCCTCAAGTAAGAACAAAAAACGATGCCGTATCGGTCCCTACTACCTCAAACGACAGCGTTTGATTTGCAGAGGGGTGATCCAAAATGGGCCCAAGCCCAAATAAAGAATGAAATTAGAAGCAATGGACTTGGCCTTGAAATGGTAAGCATGGCACAAAGCATGTTGGTTAATCAAAATCAAAAATCATTTTCAGTGAAATAGAACCTATACATCACACCTTGTGTGGCTTAATATGACTAGATCACATTTACTTTAAGTTTTTCCTTTCTTTCCCTCATCCTATGCTCTTAAGCTACTCAATCACCACACCCCACTATGCACATGGAAGTTAAACCTATATCAGCATCCACCACCTGCTCTCTCTTTCTATTCTACAACTATATATATACATACACTTTGGCTTTGGCTTATGCAAGCTACCATATAATTTTCCTTTCACTTGTTTCCTCAATTGTAGCAAAAATGAGAAACTATTTTCACTTACTTTTCTTCACCCTATCCCTTCTGTTGGGCCAATCCAGACCCGACCCTGACCCACTTCAAGATTATTGTGTTGCTGATAACAAAGGTGAATTTTTTATTAATGGGGTGCCTTGTATCAACCCAGATAAAGTTTCACCATCCCATTTTGTGACATCTGCTTTGTCTAAGAATGGTAACACTAGTAACCCATTCGGCTTCAGTGTCACAGCCACCAACACTGTTAATCTTCCTGGGCTTAACACATTGGGCCTGGTATTGGTCCGGGTTGATATAGCGGGGAATGGGATTGTGCCACCTCACTCGCATCCACGGGCCTCCGAAGTGACCACTTGCCTCAAGGGTCAGCTTCTTGTGGGCTTTGTTGACACGAATAACCGTGTGTTTACCCAGAACCTGAAGCCCGGTGAGTCATTTGTGTTCCCAAAGGGCCTGGTACATTTCTTGTTCAATAGTAACTCAAGGGAACCAGCACTAGCTCTTTCTGGTCTAAATAGCCAGAACCCAGGTGCACAAATTGCATCACTTGCAACATTTGCTAGCAAGCCTTCTATTAATGATGAAATTCTCAAGAAGGGTTTCCAAATTACCGGCAGAGAAGTGGAAACCATTCGTAGAAACCTTGGAGGATGATTACTTGATTATGGTGGTAATGGAGGTGATACAACTATTGTTACCAATATGCTTTAATTTCTTATTGCATTTTGCTTGGGATTCTAGGTGGGAACATGGTGTTAGATTGTCATATTTAAAATGTCAGATTGCGTATTTAAAATGAAAAGAAAGAGACATCGAACACAGTCATGTTACATTACATGTTTAATAATCAAATTAAAATCAGATGGCTGATCTCAGTAATGTATGATTGTCCTTTTTCTCCTCCTCCCTTTGGTTGGATTGTTTTCCTGTTTTTAATCTGTTGACACAGTTCATATAGCTGGCACCTTTTTTGTAAGGTTCATGAAAAATGGAGTGTGTATAAATTCAAACCCCTTATGAATATTTCCAAACCAAAAGTTACTTCTGTTTATACTACTACAGTATCTACTTTACTTTTCTGTTCCTCAATCATAGTCCTTTGATGTCATTTTTTTCTGCAGACATGACGCAAACAATGCAATTGCCAATTGCCAACATGTTTTGTACTCGGATTTTTAATGTTCATTCCTCCAATACATGATATTCTTCTTGTAGCACAGTAGGCTAATATTACTTTCAATGTGACATTTTTCTTATTTTTATCCCCGAATAAAATAAAATAAAAAAAATCACAGTTTGGCATTAAGATTTTAGTTGAGTAAATACACAGCTCTGGTAAACTTCAACTGTTTAACTTTTTGTTCCTCGATCATTTTTTATAGAACTTGTTTTTGTAGACATGTGGCAAATAATGCAATTGGCAATTGGCACTAAGAATATTAATAATGTCCCAATAGTTTAATTGAGTAAGCAAACGCGAAATTTCTTAATTTCATTTGAAACAGACATTGTAACGGTACACCTCATGTGGTCAACTTTGGTAAACCAGAACTGCAAGCCATGACTTCATGTTGGACAAAGGGCACATACAACGGAAATTTAAAAAAAAAATAAAAAAATTAAGTAGCATAATACTGTAAAGTATAAACCAATAATTTAGCATTATCAATGTTATTCTTATACAAATTCCTATGAATCCGTTCCTTGGATTCTCATGGAAGTGTTGAGAAGACTCGGTGACATGACGGCTGTGAAGAAAATTGCGAGTGAAGATGAAATTGCAATGATTTATCCTTACGCGAAGAACTTTCCAAATAACATTAGCTGTGTTGTGGGGTCTAAAGTTGTTGATATGTGAAAACAACGATCGCTGTTGTTAGCCATCAAATTTCAGTTTCCTCATGGCAAAGGAAACAACCGTGACCAAACCTACTACTGCTTCAAACCCCTTTTCATGTACACTTTATTTCCCCCTTTCTTTACCCTTAGTTCTTAATTCATTCCGTGATCAATTCTCAATCACAACATGACAAGTGCCAATGTGCCTCTTCCTCTTTCTTTCTCCTTTTCATTTATTCAGTCCCTATGTTTATCCTAATTTTTATTTTTACTTTATACACCAGAAGAGAATTCAATAACTTTTCATATTTTGCAGTGTTCGATATTTGTTTAAAACTTCACTTCATCCTTCAATAGTGTAACAGTCACAGGTAGGAAAGGAAACAAAGGGTGATAGAAACCGAATCCAAATAAAACAATGAACAACTGTCTGTTATTCTTCTTCACTTTGTTTGGCACATACAATCAATGGTCCCATACAAAGAACTGAACCCACCCACCAAAATCGTTCCAATGGAACCCTCCACCAGCAGAAAAAAGAATCGAAATTTCATATTTTGTAAAGCACAAGAATTTTAAACGCCTTAAGAAAAGAGAAATTCTACAGAAAGAATGAAGAACCCCAATCAATCCCTTCTACTCAATCTGTTCTGTACACTGCTAAGAAAGAATCTCTGAACAACAAATGTACCAAAGAATCACCATCACCATCATCATCATCATCGTCGTTGTCGTTACAACAAATCATGAGCGTAGCCAACCAAAATAGAAGAAGAGAATCCCCAGTTCTGATCTCTCACCCTATCCCTCACTTCTTTGGGTTTATACAAATCATAAGGCTCCCAAAGACGATCCAACGGACAAGGTTTCTTCTCATCAAGCCTCACCCAAGGCTTCCCCTTTCCACTCCAATGTAACAAACTAACTGGACCAGGATGCAAGGACCTACACACACCATTAACGTTATCCCCACCAAGCCCATGCTGGTTCCATCTATGATCAATGGCTTCAACATTCCCTGCGAAAACAAGCAAAAAAGGAGGCAGAGAGCCCAACTCATAAATCCTCTTCTTCCTCTGCAGTTCCATCCAGTTCTCGATCCTCTTCCTGTAGTTCCCCTCCCTCCACCGCACCAAATCCATCACCATCACTCCAGTGTTGAAATAACAAGGCTTTCGAGAAGAGAACACGCGAGAGAGTAAAGGGTCGTTCCAGAACTCGTCGGTGAAGTACTTCGTGAAGTTCGCGTGGCAATATTCCGGCGCACCGATCACGCGCGCGTCCGTGAGTGGCACGCGCCACAGCTTCCGTACGTCGTCGACCACCACCACGTCGGAGTCAAGGTAGATCACGCGGTCGACGCACGTGTCCAGCATGTCACCGAGGTAGTTGCGCGCATAGTTCAACGGGTTTTCCAAGGCTAGTCGGATTGAAGACGATATTAGATTAATCACCGTGTCTTCCCTAAAGATGTAAACTTTGAAGTTCAAAGAGGGGAAGATGGACCGAACGAGACGGGTCAGGACCCGAGGGCTTGCCGGGTCGAACTCCGCCGCGACGAAGTGGAAGAACACGCTTTCCGGACACGAGGAGTGGCGGAGAACGGAGTGCACCGCGGCGATGGAGCCGCGGAGGTAGCCGGAGTCGAGGGTCATGGCGATGTGGACCAGAGAGGGGTCGCACGAGGGGAAAGCGGTGTGGGTCGAGGAAACGGGGCAGCCCGCCCCATTTCGGTACTCCGGTGCCTCCGCATAGTTGAAAAACGCGCCGTCGTCTTCGGTGGTCGGAAAAGAGCGGATTCCGAGGCAGAAGAACGGGGGGAAGAGGAAGCAGAGAATGAGGGAGGAAACGACGGCACCTAGGCGAAGGGGAAGCATTGGAGTAATGGGTGAGTGGCAAAACGGGTTCTTGGTGGAAGAAAATGAAAGGGTCTTAAAGAAAAAACGGCATTGTTGGAATTTCTTGTGATGTTCTTGAGTTCTGCGTTTTTCTTTCTTTCTTGTGTTGGTGCGTTTTAAAGAGTACGCGGTTTTCTCTGGAACCAGGATGGAGTGAAGTTCCAGAGAGAGAAAGAGAGGGAGGTAGAGAGTTCTGAGAAAAACAAATCTATGACTTACTTATACCAGATTCATTTTTCATTCATTCATCACTGTCTCTGTCTCAATTTCTCTCTCTCTCTCTCTCTCTCTCTCTCTCTATCTCTTTTTTTTTTCTTCTTTTTTCTATCTTCTAAAAAAAAGGGAAGAGGACGTGTCTGGTTTTAACACATTGGCAGCTGCTGTTAAGCAAGGAATTTTGTTTTTTTTTATTTCTTTTTTTTGTACTTTTTCTTTTGCCATCTGTGTCATTATTCATCATTTTTTTTAATTTCCTTTTTTTACAATTTTACAAAATACTACTCGAATCCGTGTTTCTATTTAAAGATACAAAATACAATTCACGCCTCCAAAACGCTCTTACGCGCTCCCTGTTAACTTCTAAAAAAACTTATATATAACGTAAATTATTTGATTTTGCAAAAAGAATTATAGTATTAGAGAAAATTTAATATACTGCGGTATGGTATTTGTACTGTATTTGTGCATCCACGAGATACAACCATAAACGCACAAGAACAGGTGGATATTGAGTAAGTAGCTACGTGCCAAATAATTTTTGCTGTCATAAGCTGGAATTTCAAATTCAGCAGTTAAACGAAAAACACGAAAATGAATTTTGTATTCTTCTCTTTAAATTAGAAAGTTATTTTTGCTCTCTCTACTGCTTATACACCATTACGAAATTCCTATAATGTTGATTTCATAACAAACATTGCTTTCAATTTCAAGGATATTAATTATGGTTGTTATGATTTGTGACACATTCATTAGGTTAGGGTTCATATTATCTACTTTCTTAAAATTTAAGGAAAAAAAAACACTTTTATCCTTCCATTTTACATATAGCTAAAAAAATCAGTTATATTGTAAAAGAAATAGTTCTTGAAGAAATATTGTTCCATTGTTGATTTGAATTTATTACAGCATTTAGTAGTGCATTGAGCATTCTGTAGTGTTGTGACAGCTAGCTATGAGCATGCAGAGTTGGAAATTTAAAATTGTAATCTGCATATCGTGGTTGGAGGGGTTGCCTTCCCTATTTATGAACATAAATGACGTTTGACCATTTCGATGCAAAAGAAAAAGGAAAAACTAATGCAATTCTGTGTTTCATTTCACTTACTCATCACAATATTTAAGAGGTCTTTTCAGACCATAATGGAAACTCTTCCCTTCAATTCTACTATCTCATCATTATTATTTCTATCAACCATCAAAAATGCATTCATGCACTCTCAAAACACTCTCACAACACCTCTCAAATCAAAAATGCACTTTTCTTCTTAAATATAAATACATTTTAAGTATTTTTATCTTATGTCAAACAGCGTAGAACGTTCATATTCTGAGGTGGATGAAAATAGTTTGTTTTACAAATCAACTTATGATTTAGGGAAATTATCGAGTATGTTGAAGAAATGTGGAGAAATTTATCTGTAAAAAATTATTATCTTCAAGTAAAACAAATATAGGGAATTATAGTAAATGAGGGTAGTAATTCCTATATAATTGATTTGTATTTATAGACATTTTATTAATTTGTATTTATTTATAGACTTTTTTTTATATGAATTGTAGGATTGAAAAGGTAAAAAACATACATTTAATTATCAAATATATCATTCAATCAATTATAACTATATAAGTATTTGAATTATATAGTTGTATTTAATTTAATTTAATTATGTCAGATTTTACTAGAATTAATTGATTTGATTAACTTTTTATATTATCATGTGTATTTCCATATATTTTAGAAAATATATTATCATATTAGTACAATTTGTGTATTGATATTTTTTTTGTTTATATTTGTTAATAATTGTTCTTACTAGAAAACAAAGTTAATCTTTTGGAATGGATGAAAATGGTCTATTTTGTAAGGAAGTTATGACTTCAGAGAAGATAATTTGTAAGTATGTCGAAGATATATGAGGAGATTCATATGTAGAACATTTTTCAACGTTTAAGTAAATAAAATCATATATAAAGAATTATAAATATATTAAATATATAAGGGAGTGCGAGAATTGAGTGAGTATCTTCTATGAAATTGATTTGTATTTACAGATATTTTTGGACATAGATTGTGATGTTGAAAAGATATATAAAATACATATTTAATTATGAAATATGGCATTCAAACAATTATTACTACATAAATATTGTATTTATATGGTTGCATCTAATTTGATTGAATTATATCTTATTTTACTAGACTGCATTTAATTTAATTTAATTGTATATTATTATGTATATCTCTAATATATTTTGGATAATACTCTTATTATACAATTATAAATGCATTACGAGTTCTAATGTATTTTTTTCGTTTAGAGAAGAAATGTGACTAGGTTACATATTACTAGTATATATTCCTTTAGGATATGTTTGCTTTAAGGGAAGTACTATTCACATGGTTAGATGTGTATTGATATTCTTCATTTGAATTCACATATCTGAGCGAGAGAGGAAGAGAGGGATCAACGTGAATAGTATCTTCGAAACCCCCTCTGAGATGCAAAGAACCTTACAGAAAGTCATGTATGATGGTATATTTTTCCTAATTTAGTCTCGTTTTTGTCTTTACATAAAAGTGGCACAATACTTTTTTTTCCCATTATGTAGTTAATATATATAACATAATATAATAAAAAATTAAATAATATTAAAATTATCTAAATAAAAATGAAATGATATTAAAATTGTCTAAATATAAATATTAATTATTACACAAAATTTAAATAACACAAATATTTAATAATATTATTAATAAACAAAAATTAATAATTAATAAAAATTAATAATAAAATAAGTTTGTATTTAGATTATTAATAATTAGTAATTAATAATTAATAATACAAACATATATAG
>Ga0123341_1000866_pt1 | contig 20965 bp, 14 predicted proteins | sample Turbeapinknodule_FD_89959 | JGI IMG/M metagenome (GOLD analysis project Ga0123341, IMG submission 89959) | Root nodule microbial communities of legume samples collected from Mexico - Turtle bean Mexico pink nodule | ecosystem: Host-associated > Plants > Roots > Nodule | place: Mexico: Nepantla...
CATTTAAATTAGTCAAAGTTTAATATGATTTATAAATACTGAGAGTCTTGGGATCAAATTACAACGAAAGTTTCTATGGGGACAATAACATTATTCGGTAGTTATAACTTATATATGTAAGTTATTTTTATACAGGTATGGGAAATTTAAACAAAAATGATATAATTCTAAGTGTATAATGCATTCTACAGTTTTTAAATAACACATATCTATAACTATAACAATTAATAATAGAGATTATACATTGCGATTATTTTTTGCTATGCGTAATTTTTTTCTTTTTCCGTTCTTTTATATTTTCTATTTATTAATTACTTTTTAGTTTTCAATATCTTAAAAAACTGTCCACAAGTATTACAAATATTGTTGTTATATAATGTATTAGTATAGACAAAGTTGTAATGATGGTATGAAAAATTAATGTAGGAGAATGATTGCAAAATGAAATGGGTAAGGATTTAATGGGTAATTACAAAAATACATTAGGTATAAAGTCTAGAGAAAGGTTAGACAAATATAGGGGAATAAAGAATAATAATATGGTTACTCAGGTACACAATTAGCTAGGTATATTAAATTACATGTCTCACACTTTATTCTTGACTATCCTCTTAATCATACTTTTAAACCAAGAAGGTAGAGTAGTGCACACGTTGTATCTATGGAAGCGTACAACCTACACTGTCCATATTGATATAAGATCACTGTGACTTGGAAGGTATAATGACATTGATTAAGGGTCCTGAGTTATGTGGTAAGTTTGAGGATGAGTTTAAACTTAAACAATTTAAGCTTGTTTGGCAACAATTCATAGAGAAAGGAAGACACATTATGACTCTCGATCACATCTTAAAGAATTGAGTGCTTTATAATTGGAGAAAGGAATTTCTATTAAAATGTGCATTTAAGTAAACATGATGATACATCAATTCTTTCACCCAAAAGTCCGAGCAAGTAATGCCACAGTAGATTTAGTAATTCTATTTGGTTAACAAAGAGAGAAAATGTTTGTTTGTTATTTTTAGGAGTTAAGTTTTTTTGGAGAGTGTATTCTTGTGAATACACAAATGAACGTGTGTTAGCTTTTGCATTTTTCATAAGCTCATTTGTAGATGTACAATTTTTTTGTATGAGTTATAGTATCCCAAATACTCTACTGTTAATATACTATTTTTGCCGATTAAAAAAGAGAGAGGATATTGATACCTTTATCTAGTAAAGACTTTCCTATGCTAGTTGAGAAAGCAAATATAGTTGGGAGTTTGGAATGTAAAAACAATGGGGTGCATAACCAAAGTAAAGGAACTTCCAATTCTAAAGGGAAGAAGGAATAAAAGAAACCATGTATTAAATCCCAACCTTACAAGGATAATATATCTTTATCTTAACAGTGACCGACTCTTTAGTGTTTGTTTTAGATATGAAGGTCCACATTATAACAAATATTGTTTGCATTCTTCTTCTATCATCACTTGTTACATGTGTAAGAAGTCAGGACACATGATTAAGAATTGTATTGTGCAAATGAGATATGTCCCTAGTAGTAGTGTTTTATTGGGCCAACAAGGTTAATAAAATGGTAACTTTTGCTTAGAGCGACAATCAAAGTCTTTACTGTGAATGAGAAATAAGCTTCTTAGTCAAATAACTTAGTCAAAGATATGTTTCGTAGTTAATAAATAACTTAATGTTGTGTTTGATTATAGAGCAACATACTCTTTTGCATCAAGTGCTTATGTGGATTATTTGAAACTGTGTATCAAAGAGTTGTCTTTTGATTTGTTGGTTTCAACCCTAACATCCAACTTAATAATAACATGTTCAATTTGTAGTGGTTTCCCAGTTGTGGTGGGCACATGCAAACTCAAAGTGAGGTTGATATGGTTACCTATGAAAAACCTTAATTTGATCTTATGAAATGATTTATTATTTGTTAATCTCATTCTTATAGAGTGTGACCAGAAATATTTGATCTTTCCATATCCAAAATGAGATGGTTTTAGTTTCAACTCATGATGTTTGAAAAGATTTGAAAGGTGGAGAGAAATGTTTTCGAATCCACATGGGAGCAAGTAATGAAGGTGAAATGAACATTTTTCAAAAGGTGAAATAATACATGTATGTTTTTTTGTGAAGTTGTTCTAAACTTACTTTGAAAAAGAAAGTGAATCTCCCTATTGTTGTATTCCTAAAATAAGACTAATATATTTTTTTATATCGAATGACTCTATTTGATCTAATGAAGTTAAAAAAACAACTAGAAAAATAATTTATATTATGAAGTAATTAAAAAAACAATTTATACTATCAAAGAAGATAATATTAAATATATTTACATATTATTATGATTTTATCAATCTTTAAAAGAAACAATAAATATAATCCATATTCTTTTAGAATTTATATTAAAGATAAAATAATAACATAAATTAACTTTTTATTATTTGATTTTAACCATACACCTTTAATTCTCCAATAAGATATTAATGCATAAAATCAATATTACTATTTTTATTAAAATCCATTACCTAAAGATGACTCTTCCTGTTGCATCTTAGGTTTCAATGAGCTTCTCTAAATATTTAAAAAACCACTTTTGATTTTTTAAAATGCCTATATATCTGTTACTTTGAGATTTTTTTTTCATTAAAAATGTTAATTTTAACTGATAGGTCAAACACTCATATAACACGACATCATTCGTAACTTCACTCTGCTGATCAAGTTGACTAATTATCAAAATAAACCAGCAAAGATATCAACTTAATTTAAAAACAATTAAAAATATTAAAATAAAACCCTTCTAGAAAACCAAAACGAAAAAAAAATTAAAACAAGGTACTAAAATTGTATTCGTTTTAATTAAAACTCATGAAAAGTACGAATAAAATTTATATTATTTTTTCAATACTCTAAAATAAACTATACACATTAATAATATAAAACGAATTTATCATATATTAGCGGGAACACAGGTGCAGCCGTGCCTGTGTATCCGTATTTTCTTTTTTTACTCAACTTTTACGATGATGTAAATTTAACATACATAAATAATGTTGAATGAGTCAAAATTAAAAAGTAAAAATTAACATGTAAAAGAAAAATAATAAATTGATTAAACAACCTGTTTTTTTTCTTATTCTCTAATTTAAGTTTCTCTTCTTCAAATTTTTTCTCTTCTTCCATTGATAGTTTTGAGATGAGAGAGTGTGATGATGTTCACGTTGAGGATTTAATGACTTTACCAAATAATAGAGTTGTTTGAAATGGATTGAAAAAAGTGTTTGAAAGTAGAGGTTATTTTATTTGACATGTGAGATTTAGTGTAGAAATGGATAAGAGTATGCTCTCTCTTTCTTCTTGCTGTGACCTTAAAATAAGGAATGAAGGAAAGAGTAGAGGAGTGGAGGGGTGGAGGAGTTAGTCTCCATATAAAAACTGTATATCAATATTAATTTAAAAATTAAAAAATAATTTTATTTTTTTAAGTAATTAATATGAAATGACAAAATACTTCATTATACTAATAAAATGCTATATATTAAATAAATGTAGAATCACAAAAAAATTGTGTAAAAAAAAAAATTATAAAAAAAATCATATTCCCCTTTATATATACGTATAGATAATTCTTATTTATTTTCCAAGACATTTGTACTTGAATAGTTAATGAGTTATTTTTTAAAAATATTTTTAATTAATTGACATATTTTTACTAAAAGTATTTTATACTTAATGCCATTCCCATTTGATGACATTAAACTTCATTCCATATCCTCATTTTTGAAGAAAAGAAAATTCACTGTATATGTGAACGGTTAAGTGTGTTTGGGTCAGGCGTTGAGATACAAAGCCCAATCAGAGTTAACTGCAGGATTTGCCAAAACCCTACTAAAAACCGAACGGCATAACCGCTCGGTGAAGCAGAAGCAAGCAGAGACGACAAGAATGGGTGGTGGTGGGAGAGGAGGCAGGTCCCGCACTCAAAGAAAGCATTTCCGTCAGAGCAGAGAGAACGTGTGGAAGCGTTCCAAATCGGATACCGATCCTTCTTCAACAGAAAACAATCCTGCATGGACTCCTTTCTCCACCGAGAACGCCGCTTTCGATTTCTACTACAAAGAACAGGGAATAGTCGACCTTCAACAGTGGGACCAATTCGTTGCTGTTCTCCGGACTCCATTGCCCGCAACCTTCAGAATTAACTCTAGGTAAACCAACACTAACAATTTCAAATTTCCTATTCGGTTATGTTCTTTCTATTTTATTTTCTTTCTCATTCAAATGCTGTTTTCTTTCGCGATTGCAGTAGCCAGTTTTCCGACGACATTCGTTCTCAATTGGAGAATGATTTCGTGCATTCTCTTCGCGACGAGGTATGTTACCTCATACCGCTTTTTTTTCCTTCGTTTTTTAATTATGGTGTTTATTTTTTGGTGGTGAATTGTTCCCTGTAGGTTGGTGAAGGGGGTGAGACTGAGGCTATTCGGCCGTTGCTGTGGTACCCTGGGAATTTTGCTTGGCATTCAAATTTTTCTAGGATGCAGCTTAGGAAGAATCAAACGCTTGAGAGGTGAATGGAATTATAAGTTATATAGGCTTGCGTGGCATTGATAGAGCTAGCGATTATGACATCATTGCATGTGTTTCATTTCTATCAGTGTTATTTGTATTATTGTGACGTGTGATATATTTTCCCCTGAATATTTCATATCTATGTGCATGAATGGATTAATTCAAAATTTATATACCAAATGAATGTTGACATGGATCTAATGGACCAAAGTTACGACTGCTGAAATACGAGCTCCTTAGGAGTCATCCCACACTATCTCATGAACATTTGACATTTGGTTCTCTGCTCTAAGTATAACAACTTTTTGGGCCTTCGTTATATGTTTTTTTTTTTGTTTAAAATTTTTTGAACTTTTTATTTTCTTTCTTAAGAGAGTTTTGGTATTCTATGGTTGTAATGGGATCTGAGCCGGATCATATTAGATGGTGATAATTGAAACACTAGGTTTACAAGTTCAGAAACTTAAATAGCCATTTCTTCACGCAAAATGTTATCCAATATTTTGGGAGATGGGTTACAGGAAACTTGGTTTCATTTCCGGACATTGATTTATCGAATAATGTACACTAATTATCTAACATGACATGCATTTGCTTGTATATGATGATGACATGATGCCAATACTTGAAATGTCATTTTTCTTCACTGACATTCTCCCTTTTCTTCTTTGCAATCTTATTGTCTTGATATTACGTTGACGTACACAATATACTGTTTTACATGTTTTTTTATCCTTTAGAGAAGTGTTTAGGAACCAAGCAATACATATTCTAAAATTAACGCATATTGAACTTAACTGCAATTAGTTCTCAGTTGTTGGTCGTGTGACATTTGGGGAAATGATTGGGCCCTCTTGTTCTTGTATTTATCAAAATACATGAAATGCTACTGCCAAACAATAAATTGAAATGTTATTATGTCTATTGCTGCTCTGATCATGTTAATTCTTGCAGGTTCCATGAATTTTTAAAGCTAGAAAACGAGATTGGAAATATCACAAGACAGGAAGCTGTCAGTATGGTGGGTCTCTTTATATTCTCTTCCAATCTTCGTGATGCGACAGAATGCTTTTATTTTGTTTTAGAATTTTGAATGCTTTAGTACCTGTAGGTTACTGTTCTAACCTTTCAAGAATTTAACTAATGTCACTCTAATGATTTTTGGAAACGTAGGTTCCTCCCCTCTTCTTGGATGTGCATTCAGATCATTTTGTGCTTGATAGTAAGCAAGTTGTAGTGCACAAAGTATTTTTTTGTTGTTTTACGTGCCCCTTTTTTTATATATGTTTAATCTGGAATTCAAAACTTCAGTGTTTCTGATTGTTTACTTTTTCCTTCCCTTTCAGTGTGTGCTGCACCTGGTTCAAAAACATTCCAACTGCTTGAGATTATTCACGAATCAAGTAAATCGGGATCCCTGCCTGATGGAATGGTTTGTATCATTTTAATTACAAAAGTTACTTCTATTTCTCTGTCTTTTATTCATTGTTTTTATCATGTGGTGTTTAGCATTATTTTGAGTTTCTGGACTAAATAGTTATTTAAATCTGACCTGTAATGATTGGGTGAGCTACATATGCAGCATTTTTAGTTTTTTTTATCATCGCAACATATTTATTGTGTTTTAATTTTATAATTAGGTTATAGCAAATGATCTCGATGTCCAAAGATGCAATCTTCTCATCCACCAAACAAAAAGAATGTGCACAGCCAATCTAATTGTTACAAATCATGAAGCACAACACTTCCCAGGATGTCGATTAAACAGAAATTATGAAAGGATGGAAGATCACAATATTGGCCAACTATTATTTGATCGTGTTCTTTGTGATGTCCCATGCAGTGGAGATGGTACCCTTCGCAAGGCACCTGATCTCTGGAGAAAATGGTACTTTTTATTCCTTTCTCTGGGTTGTAGCTCTACTTTCTTTTCTTTTCAATCACCAAATTATTTTCTACTACTTATTTTACCTTTCGGCAGGAACCCAGGGATGGGACATGGCCTTCACGGCCTACAAATTTTAATTGCTATGCGAGGTGCTTTTCAATTCTGTTCTCTAATCAACATTTCGGTGCTTGTCATCATTAGTCTTGCGGTTTTGTTTCCTTATATGGTGTCATCATTCTCATTTTGCCTTTTTAGCTACAAAATTATTAATAACCAAGAGGGGGTTGTCTCACATTACATTCAGTGTTATCAATATTAGATAATCGAAAATATTGGGGACCCCAAAAATCCTTTATGAAATTATAACGGAAACCATAGGATTATGGTGGAAGCATTGCGGTAAAAAGAAATATGATATATACATATAGATAATTTTAAAAAAATAAATACAGAAAATAATTGTAATGCAAAAATAGTGAAAGAGACAACCATAGCTATTAATAATATTATGTTTAGAAATTCAAATAACAATAACATCAAATCTTAAAAAAATAATTATGTTCAAAACTTAAAATAATAACAAAAAATAAATGTCTTAAATTTCTAATTATCTAACACTTCAATCTCAACATAATTGTCTTCAATATTATCTATTGGGGGATATCCCTCCTCCTCTTCCACTTCAGATAAACTCTTGTCAAAGTTAAGTAATTTTTCTAACTCAACTCAGAGCTATCATGCAATTCATTCTCAATCCCAATTTGAATCTTCTCTTTGCCATTCCTTGTTAGGGTTGAAGTTTCACTTGGACTTTTCTTAGAAGCATGGGAGATCCAATAACAATACCACCACTTGATGTTGCTTTCTTTTATTGGTTGCTTGTCTCCTTGTATAAACTATTGGTTCTCCAATACTTGAAGCTTCATAAATAATTGCCCAATCAAAAATGGGATCATCATAAAAAACCAACTCATTTCCTCCACAAGGTATCAAGCGTCTCAAAGAGCTTTTCCCCCTGTCTTCACAAATTTAGAACCATTAATGAACTTCACAACCATTGTCCCTGTAGGGGGAGCTTACCAAAAAGTTGATCAAACATTGTTGCTTTAGGTCAGTTCATGCGTCTGACATAATAATAAAACAACCATGTTTGCTCAATTGCAATTTATGATTTTTCAACAACTTTTTAGTGAAGTCAACCTCCTTGTTGAGAAGTAGAACTCTAATTTCATGAAAAGTAGGAGTTGGCAAATTAGGTCCCTAAGCACCTATAACATCAATCATATCTTGAAAACTCTTGCCTTTATATTGATGAACTGATGAAAGCCTTTAAATTTGTGACATGCTTCTCTGATATTAGCTTGCCTTAGCTTTTCATTTTTTTCTCTTTTGTATTGCAACACTTGGATTTCTGCAAAACATATCTATTGGTCCTTTTTCTTCCTTCATCATTACTAGCTGTGGAAATTTCAACTTCATTTTCAGTCATTATTATCGTAAGTTGCACTATATACAGGGTTGATGGAAGAGGTGGCTGTTTTTTCTTTAAATAATTTCCAAAGCTATTCTCTCACATTTTTTGGAGTCTTGGTGCAAGCAACAACATTGTTCTTCTTTGCCATCAAATGTTCTTTAGCTCTAGTAATTCCCGCTTTCATTACTTTCCCATAGTAATTACACATTTATTTAAGTTTGATTCATCCATCGGATGACAATAGTTCCAACTCAAGTCATTTATGTGGGATGTTTTTTAAGTGTCCTAGTCATTGGCCATTATTGTTGCTGGAAAATAGATATATTTATCAGAAAATAATTATACTGGAAGTGGAAAAAAAGAAAAAAGAAATTAGGATAGAGGATGCCACTGAACAAAATTATTTCAAAAAAGAAAAACACTTGCAATCAGTGGCGGCGGGAGTGGTGATGACAGTAGTGGTAGCAGTGACGAAGGCGTTAGCGATAGTGTCAGCAGCAGCGACAACAGTGGGATTGTCAGCGGTGACGACGACGGTGAATGGAAATGGCAAGCAGCAACTGAGTGAACAATAAAGATGGAAAGGCTGCTGTAATATGGGTAGGGTATTAGGTTAAATTATAATGTTTGAATTGGGTCGGGTATGCCGAATTCCTTTAAACAAAATGAATATTTGGGCTATAATCCAACAAAAGAACAAGAGAATAGAACATTAGGGGTTCTCTTGCTACTACACTTCAGGTTTTCTCGTTTCGCACAACCTTCCCCATGATTTTGCAATTTCTAATTTATTTCAACCAATAATGTGTGTTACCAACACTCCTCATTTCTACACATGTTGTCTTTGTTATGTGTCTTCTGAAGATGAAAGACATTTTTACACCAAGCAATAATTTCATATTATCACTTCAAACTGACTTCTCTTTTTGCTCATTCTAAAACTTTTAAAGACAAATTATTGGGGTAAAAACCTTCTCTTAATTGCCTTAGCTGGATAGAAATGAACTAGGATTTGTGATATACTAATGTTTATTTGATATTTTGGCAATCTCAACAAAATATTCATATTGTCAGGTTTATCTTTACTCAAAATTGGTGGAAGAATTGTTTATTCAACCTGCTCAATGAATCCTATTGAGAATGAAGCTGTGGTTTCTGAGGTAATCTAACTTTCTTACTTAGATAATTTGTGCTAGTTCTTATGTTTACTCATAAAAGTACTTTGATATATTAAGATCAACAAATTGAGTTATATACTTGCTTTTAGAAAAATGACTTGGATATACACTTGCAAATTTTTCCCAAACAGCACAGTATGGCCCAAACTGTTCTTTTCTTCCTTTCTTGTTGCTTGTCCTCTGCACGTGAGAAGCATCCCATTCCTCGTTGACTAACATGGTTGTTTTCATTATAATGTTTCTATTTAGTTTTCTTCCCCTTTCACTTCTTGACTCAACATGAATTAATTTTCTCCTTTGTTACTCGATTTATTTCTCTAGCTCTCTCATTTTTGTGTGTGAAAAAAATGTCTTCAGTGGAGAAAATTTAACTATGCAAAATCAAAGAATCTATTATGAGAAAAGAACAAACTTACATAGATTCTCAAAGAATTATCCTTTGTAAAACTATCTTGAAAGAACTATATTCCTTTTGGTTTTCTTGAATGAGTTTTACATTTCCATTGCATGCAAGCTGAACATAGGGTACGATACGAGGCTACAATAGATTGCAAGGTCACATGCCAAATGTTTGTACTTCATTAGCATATCTAAGTCGCAAGCTCCATTGGCGTGATCAAGAACTTCATATTCCCTATCAAACACTAGATCCATGTTAGTTGGACCTCTTACGTGTGTTAGATTCCATTTCACAACTTGTCGATGTGCCTTCCCTAGATTAGTCATGTATTGACTAACAACACTCATTTGTATGCAATATTTGATTTAGTGCGAATCGTGATATTCATTAGTCTTCCGGTTGGATTAGAGTAAGATACTTAAGACATAAAGTCCGCCTTTATTTATGGGGTGACATTTTTGTAGTTTACTTAAAGTATCTGGTTAGAGTATCATTTGCCTTTGCATTCCACATTTTTCTTTAAGTTTCTCGACATTTTCTTTTGAGATGAACACATCCTTTGAGCTTTTCAATCTCATATTATCTCCGTAGTGAGAATTCTTTTGTTGGATCCAAATTCGTTTCAAATTCATCACTCAATTGTGCCATCACCTTGTTGAGCTCAATTGAATGTTTACATTTACATGCAATTAGCATATCATCAACATGAAGAAGCAAGTAAATATGAGTTGTCAAACAATTTTTTATGAATTTAACTATTACACCATTGTTTGAATGACTGGTTCAACCTATACAGCGACTTCTTAACAAACATACATGGTCTTGTTTATTTAGTATGATGAACCCTTTTGGTTGCTGGGTAAAATTCCTTTCCTCCAAACCACTATAGGGAACATTTTCTTCAAATCAGTTGTTCTAACTCTAAGTCAAGTAGACGTATCAAATCTCCTTCCCTTTTTTAATTTTAAATTTGTTGTTTCCTAGTCCCCTTTGATGGTATATGAACTTCATGGTACTTTCCAAGGGTTCCTTTCAGAGTTTTATGGTTGAAAGACACTTGGAATTCATAGTTCCTTTCAATCCTCCTATGGATTACATAAATCAGACTTTAACACACCACATTCAATGGCAGGAAGAAGGATAAGTGCCATTGCAAATCCAGCACTAGATAAGATTTTTCAATATTAGAACCAAAGTGAGAGAAACAAACTCTTAAGAAGACTCAATTTCACTCTTAAACTAAAGGAAACATAGAGAAATAGGTTTCCGAGATAACAAAGATGCTTTATTTATATTTGAGAAAAAAGGAATCAATAAAAGAAACAGAGGAGATTTAATATTCTCTAATAATAAAGATGTGATACGGGAATAAATATAAAGTGTTTCTAACAAAACATGTATAATCTAGATATCCTTAGTTATGTAGGATTTGCTTCTTGTTTTTATAGCTGAGGTTGGAGCATATAAGTTGAATGTGCTCATCTTGGTGCAAATACAATTGATCTTTGGTCCTCTTAGAGACTTGGTGAATATGTAAGGCAATTGTTTACTAGAATTGACAACTCCAGTGGTGTTATATTCAGACTCTAGTTTTTCTATGAAATTACAATCTACCTCCATATGTTTGGTCCTCTCATGAAAGAAGATTAGAGGCAATGTGTAATGTTGCCTGATTATCACATATGCATTCGAGAACTTTCTTCAAATTTAAGTTCTTTGAGTAGTTGTTTTAGCCATATGACCTCACAAGTGACTAATGTCACTGAAAAGATTCTGGGGTTGAGTCAAGATTCCTAGAAATGAAAAGAGAAACGGCTAGGTAATGACAATGAGCTGCCCTTTTTTAAGTACATAGTTTGTAAGCCATGTTGAGCCATGCTCTCTTTGAAAATTTAAGAAAAAACATGTCAAACACGTAATTGGGCACTCCCATGGTTTGTATGGGTACCTGTAACTTGCAGTCAAGATTCAAAGATTAATATTGACATTATTCATGGTCATTTAACTTTTGGGTACATTTTGATAAGTTTCTTTAGGGAGCACTTTTTCAAAATACAATTTTTCTTTTTGCTTTTTCGAAACCTATTCTTTCTAGTTTCTAGATATGTAGAAAAGGTACTAAACTTTTTTGGATTTTTTTTTCATAAAAAAACAATTTTTGTTTTAAAAAATGACGAATGGGAATATAAAATGAAGCTCCGCTTAGTCCTTTCTATCTTTCAACATTTTTTGTCATGTTGCAGGTTTTGCGTAGGTGTGGAGGTTCTGTTAAACTTGTTGATGTCTCTAGTGAGCTTCCACAACTTATTCGTCGGCCAGGTCTCAAGAGATGGAAGGTGTGTTTGCTGTGACCAACTTACCATTTATTTAATTAAGGAGTTGTAGTTTTGGAGAAAATATGTAATTTTAAGAAAGAATTTTGTTCCTTACCTATACATGCCAAAGTTTTAGTGTACGTATCTCATCTTTTGTGGATTCTCTTGGAGACAATGCCCTCTTATATCATGTGAGTTGTTAATATGAAGGGTGGTTAGCTTTCTTATTTTCCTCTGTTCCAACGTAGTTTACTTTCTTACGGCAGCTGTGGGTAAAAAAACTTGGTGTGGCCAAGCAGCTGTATCTCTTCTAATACCAATCCAGGACTGCTATGCTGAAATTGTTTGCTTCATCAGTTATAGATGTTATTACTTGCTATTTGGATTTGATGGACTTGAAATGCTGTTTTACTGATTTATTCATTTTTGGAATGTGACTGATTGTGAATTCTTTCAAATCAAATTTCTTCTAATTGATTTTGATCTGTTGGAAGTTCTGTGAAGTTATACCCCCAATAACCCCCAATCAAGTTTTAAACTTTCTAAACGGAAAATTTGAAGTTTATCCTACTTGAACATGTATTCTAAATAGATGTGTTGGTCCTGCTTGTGTTTCAAATATAGAAGAGGTTAACTTTGTTTTGTAGCTGCGTGCATTAAGATTTTTTTAAATGTGTGTTCGGTCGGAGATGCAGGTATATGACAAGGGCACCTGGTTTGTCTCGTATAATGATGTTCCTAAGTTTCGTAGAAGTGCAGTTCTTTCCAGTATGTTTCCTTCTGGTAGAGGTCATCGTGATGTCGATAGTAGTTGTAATGTTAACGTGGAGGATGTTACTAATGGTATTAATGAAAACGCCGGAGATGGTGTTCAACCAGTACAAAATCCTGTGATGTCTGAATCTGATGAGGAAGTTTCTGATTTCCCTCTAGAGCATTGTATGAGGATAGTGCCTCATGATCAGAATACCGGAGCCTTCTTCATTGCTGTTCTGCAAAAAGTTTCTCCTCTACCTGGTAGTTTTCTTATTATGACTACATTTGTTTCACTCTCTGACTTTTTTATTAGTTTCCATTTCTAATGATTCCAAGTTTCCCTTTCTTCCTTGTCTATGTTCATTTTGTCACAAACCTTTCTTTGCTTGCCAGAATAGGTTTTTAATTGTTTTCTTTCTTTCAGTAATTCCAGAAAAAACAAAAATAAAAATTGACGACCAATGTGTAGAACCAGCAAACCAGAGTCTTGATGATGCACGTGAAGAAAAGTTGGAAGTAGTTTCAGAGGTAAATGTAGATGACAATGAACCCAATACCGAAGATATGGAAGGTGAAGACTTGAAAGCAGTTTCAGAGGAAAATGTAGACAATGAACCCAATACCAAAGATATGGAAGATGATCCTGATACACGTGAAGAACAGAATACCAAGGAAACTCTAGTGCCTGATAATGTACAAAACCCGATGAAGAGGGTTGCAGGCAAGAGAAAGCTACAAATTCAGGGGAAATGGAGGGGTGTTGACCCTGTTGTCTTTTTCAAAGATGAAACAATAATTAATAGTATAAGGGATTTTTATGGAATTGATGAGCGTTTTCCATTCAACAATCACCTTGTTACAAGAAATAGTGATACAAATCATGTGAAAAGAATTTATTATATCTCCAAGTCTGTCAAGGATGTTCTTGAGCTGAACTTCAAAGTTGGGCAGCAACTTAAAATAACCTCAATTGGCCTGAAGATGTTTGTAAGTATATTTTATTCTGAATTGAAAGATATTGTTTTTCTTCGGACTAGTATTTTATGTGATTGATTTATTTATCCTCCATGCTACTAATTGTATGAATAATTCATGTTGATGTACATAATTTCTTATTGAAAGCTATCCAAAAACATAGTTAAGTAGATAGTCGTTCAGTCATAGGTGATCAATCTAGTCCTGGAAGGCAAATTTAGTCAGAATTTGATTAGTAAAAGTAAATTGTATAATTTTTTGACATTTGATGTTAAAAGAGGGAAATGAGGCTCTAGTACCTAGGCATTTCTATTTTTGTTTTGTTGACTCGGTTTCTGAGTTCATGTTGATGTTGATTTTTATTGATGAGTTAGAGTCATCTGCTCATTAATTTTGACATATGATGCTAAGGTTTGATTTTGTTATATTAAGAAAATAATGCATGTAGAACTGTTTTACAAAAACAATTTCTTCCTGGATCATCCTGGTATTGACACAATCAATATCATTTTGTTGTAAATGATCGGTCCTAAATTATGTGTGATAAATGAGCTTTGATCAATTTTGATGACCCATTATAATATACTTTGATCTTACAGGAAAGACAGACAGCACGAGAAGGTAGCTCTGCACCGTGTGCTTTCCGGATATCGTCTGAAGGATTGCCCCTTATTCTCCCATACATAACCAAACAGATTCTGCATGCTTCTCCCGCAGACTTCAAGCATCTTCTGCAGAACAAAGAAGTAAAATTTGAAGATTTTGCTGATGCAAAGTTCGGTGAAAAGGCAGCAAACCTATTGCCCGGCTGTTGTGTGGTAATTCTGGGTACAGGTATGTATCACCACGCCATAGATAATTTAATTCCCATTGGCATCAATATATTTGTTTATACGGCCTTTTTCTCCAGGAAACACAGTTGCTGTAGAGTCTCTCCGAGTGGATGAGTCAACGATAGCCATTGGATGCTGGAGGGGTAGAGCGAGATTGTCTGTGATGGTTACTGCAACGGACTGCCAAGAACTACTTGAAAGGCTTTTAATACGTTTTGACAATGGAAATGGTTCATCTGGGCATGTCGACAAATCCTCTAATAATGAGGAAGAAATAGGAGCCGTGCAAGAGTAAAGCAGTAAAAATTATGACAATGATGGTGTGAAAGCTGCCGGGTTAAGGGTCACTACTTAACAGATATTCTTTACTCTGTTGTAACCAATATTATGTTATTTCATTTACAGAAATGGTGATTTGTTCTTCACCTATGAAACGTTAGTGAAAATTTCTTGTTTTGTTAAACTCGTCATTATTTTCAAAGATAGACGTTGGTCCATATTTGTATCAATAGTATTATTCTATTGTTTTGGTTTCATAAATTGTTTCTTGAAACTCTTGCTATACGGTTTAGAAGCCATGTGATGTTAAAATTTTGAATGTTTACTCCCTGCGCTATCATGTAAACTGCTCAATTTTGGACGAACTCTGATGCACTTTATTACTTAACGGAAATGAAATCCAAAATTATTTAACAATTTTTCCATCAGCTAACATAACTATTGCTTATGTATTATTTAATTATCTTATTTTATTTTATTGATATAGGTTTGATCATAATTAAATTATTAAACCTAATACTAATGCTTTAGTTGGTTAAATTAATAGTACCATACTGCGTTGTCTGGAACACTTTTCTGTTTAACGTACTATGTTGCTCCTAATTGAAATCAGTTAGTATTGCGGTTGCCGTGTGTAAGTAGGTTCGATAATTTAGTCTAATTATTTAATTAATCCAATTAAATTTAATTGTGTGATTGGAATGAGTTTACATATTTTTTTATTTAGTAATTAAATCCAACTCAACCTAATTATAATTAGATTAGACTAGGTTGGATAAGCGAATTGAGTCATTTAAATTTAAAGACTACACAATTTTTGTATTATGTGAAAACAAAATGAGTTTTGATCTTTTAAAAAAAAGATTGTTTTGATCCTCATAAATTAACTTTTTTATAATTTATGAAATTTACCATTTTGATCAAATATAAATTGTCATATAATAGTATTGTTAACTTGTAATAGTTATTTATAGTCATTTTTTAATTGATTTAGTTGTAGTTTTTTTACCAAAGATGTAAAAGTTAAAATGATCTATATTGGTTAATGATTCTATATATAGAGAGATACCAATTCTCTGTTATTATTTTGAAATGATGTGACAACCCATTTAATTGCATGTCACGTTATTAATAAATGAATAATAAAGAACAAAATTAAATTCATTGTATTTAGTGAATGATCAAACATATTAATTCTGATTTAAATTATATGACTACATATTTTACTGTAATAACTGCAATTTTTAGAAGCAATCACCCTTTATATTTATTCATACAAAAACGACTTCAGACAGATAAAGCAGCTACAAAAGCTATGCCTGTCAATCGAGTAGGTGATTTTGGATTAGCTCCTGGAATTCCGGGTCGTTTTTAATATCATTTTAAACAAATCAATGTTTTTCAACTTCAATTCCTTGACATTTAATTTATCAAAATCTAAAATTGATAAACCCATTGTCTGCACACACATGTCTCAAGATCGTTAATATTATGATTAGCACATCGCTAAGTCAATATTCGGTAGCTCTGTCGTAATCATCTAACACACTTGATAACGTTGGTCCTGAATTTATGAAGGAACCTTGTACGCAAGTTCATGATCGCTTTGCAGTGCAGCCATGTCAAACTATAAAAGCAAGAATGATGACATCGTTAAATGCCATAACATTCCAACTCCAACCAATTTACCTACAAAAATCACGTATATATCGAACCAAAAACTTATACAAAGAAAAAACAAAACAGCAGTTTATATTTACTCCATTTTAGTGGTTTAGTCGGCAACCCAAACAAATTAAATTTAAATGTACAAAAAGCAATTAGCCAAACCTTTAAAATTTGGTAACAAGAAACGAAACAACCATGAGATACACTAAATATAAACTAATTATAAATAAAGTCAAGATGCTTGACAACACATATTCCTCTTAGCAGGAAGTTCCTGTGCAGGGCCTGGAACGATAATCTTCTGGCCAGACAAAGATGCGGAGTTCCCATTTCCCTGATTTTCATCAGCAGTTAGATTCTTCTTGTTGACAATGTTGTATATTTCTGTCAAGACAGTTACAAAGGCTGTTTCAACATTAGTTGCTTCTAGTGCTGAGGTCTCTAGGAAAAACAACCCTTCTTTCTCAGCAAATTCTTTTGCATCCTCGGTGGGTACATCACGCTGGTTCTCAAGATCACATTTGTTTCCTATGAGGATGATGACTATATTCTTGTCAGCATGGTTGCGCAGTTCTTCTAACCAGCGGGGTATGTGATCAAAGGTTTGGCGTTTAGTGATATCATAAACCAACATTGCCCCCACAGCACCCCTGTAGTATGCACTTGTAACTGCTCTGTACCTGTATCATAAACCATTGATATATAAGGGTAAACTGAAATTTGATGTACTTTGTAAGTCAATCATTCGAACCAATAAATACATAACACTAATAAATGAGGAGAAAAAACACTAAATAGATATAATTTCCATGCAAGAAAATATATCTCTATTCTACACGGTTCATAACAAATAAGTCAGAAACATGAAAACATGTCCAAACTAATTATGTTGGTATGTACAATTTATAGTGTGAAAAAATTATGCAATACGATACCCAAAGCACTCTTCACATATGAAGCATGTGCATCGACTGTCCATGGATTGTCTGTCACAGGTTCTTCTGTGTTTATATCTGTGCTAGATATCAAGATTTTAAAACTGAGGTTTGGTGTAGTCCATATTGGAAAAATCAGTTGTTATTTTAAGAGCTCAATAAAAGGAGAATATTGACATCTAGTTGACTAGTTGAGAATGGGAAATATGACGAGATTCTATTTCTCTGCCTTAACAATGTAAACAAACTTATTCCTCTAAACTCTGTTAAACATGATATCGTATTACATTAAACTTATGCAATAATTCATGCACTACAAAAACTTCATTCAGTTGGAATCTCCTCCGATAATAATATCAAATGTGTTCCAAATTCGGAATTCATTTTCCTTTAGAAAAATTGTTGTCACATAGTTTGAGAATATAGAATGTTATAAATCGAGTAGGAAGAAAGTCAACATCTTTATGAAACGAACAATTAATCAAAAGGCATCAATATCAATTCCGGTGAAGTTGATCCATAAATTTATCAATACTTAGACAATAGCAGCTAAGATTTACCAGAATGAAGAAACACAAAAGCAGCAATGAGAAATGCAGACTTAAATCTAATGGGATTATATATAGCTTTGAGTTTTGCTTAATAACTACATCATTAACAAAATAAATGATGCAAGACAATGGCATTGTAACCATAAACTCGTTCCACAGCAGTTTCTCACGAAAAAAAAAAAACGTTGCAAACTTAAAAAAAAAACTCACTTGGGTAATTGACAAAATCCCCACGATTTCGGTAACCAAGAAGAGCACAGCCATAATTAAAATCATCAACACACATAACTGATTCTAATTCACAGCCAAGATTGTAAAATGGGTCCGCAATCATAACTCTAGCCACAAAATCAAGATTTCAGGTCTTTGCAACATATCACAATATTTGTCCACAACTTTTGACTGTATCAACGACAGTCGCGACCACACCGCAGCCATGATTGTAACCATAATTACAATCTGAATATCAAGGCTCTCCGGACATGAGTTAGACTAACATACCTAGAACTCGAAACTACCGGTTTAACTGATACCGTTTCACACGAGTTGATACACACGTTCGATGATATTTTATATTTTAATATAATTACATAAATTGAAAATTAAGAAACACTGTTTTCTTGATCCTTAACGGAAATCACGGAGACAAGTGATGTCAAGTGTTCGTCCAACACAAATTCGTGCGAATTAGCAATTTTCCTTGTTTCGTGGTAAAATCCCGAAACTAAACCTAGCACATGCTGTTGAATAGCGCGTGTTATTTGTTTCGCTGCTTCAGTCGCGAATCCAGAACGTGATAGTGATGATAAGGTTAGTTAGGAGAGGATCGCTGGCGGCGGCGATGAGATCACGCGCGAAACGAGGCGGTGGCGCGGATAACAGATTGAAAGCGAAGCTAAGAGTGAAGAAAATATGGAAAAGGAAAAGAGGTAGTTGGAAGAGAAGTTAGAGTACCGTTCTTGGCCCGCAGTGTCCCAGATCTGAGCCTTAACGGTCTTGTGATCGATGAGCAAAGTGCGCGTCTGAAATTCAACACCGATGGTGGACTTTGAGTCCAAGCTGAACTCGTTCCTCGCAAACCTGGCTAGAATCTGCGACTTCCCGACCGCAGAGTCACCAATCAGCACCACCTTGAAGACGTAGTCTATCCTCTGGTTGGCGTCCCCATAGCCTCCTCCTGCACCTGCACCTGCCATTTCCACTCTCTTTCTCACCGTTTCTTTCCCTTTCAGCTTAAAACTCAAAATAAAACAAATTAAAGGTGACACTCTTTTTGTGATTGCCTTTTTCTATCAATCAAAGGGAAATGTTGAGGGGTGGGACACGTGTCAGGTGGCACGTGCTGGAATGAGTTGGAAATGAGAAGTTAGTTGGTTTGATTGCATAAAGAGTGTTTGAAGATGAGTGAATCGGTTGTTGAGGACAGCTCTTTCGATTTTACTTTCCACCCATCGCACCACCCTTCTACGCGTTGCGGATTTCTCGCTGCTACTGTCCCTTCACGCAAATGCATACACATTATTTCTTCCACATAAATTAACTTCAATTGTCTCTCAAATAGACCTCAATTTATCAATTATATCTTCATTTTAATGTATCTTTTAAAAGATATTATCAAAATCAACTTACCTATCACTCCATGTTTATTACAATAATTTCGTCTATATATCCTTTTTCTTCAAATCAACCACTTAATATAAAGTGTTTATTAGAATGGGAGACACTTAAGAGCAATTTAGGTTTATGATATAATATTTTGATTGGTTTCTTAGTTTATATATAAATAAAAGACTCAGGCATTATTTTAATAATAGATTTAGAATCATAAAAAATGGAAGTTTCTAAATGGATGTTAGAAATTTATTTTTTATTTTATTTCTAACATTTTTATATTTCTAAACTTTTATTTCTTTACAATAAAATAGACTCTAATTCGGATTATGTCAAATTAAGATCTTTAGAAATTGGAGGAGTATAGTTTGATTTGAATTAATTAAAGTTTTAATTTGGTAAGCATAATTAGTTTTACTTGAATTTTATTTCTTATTTTCTTTTGTCTCTTAAGTGGATGGTTGAAGGAAAAATGTTATCGATATATAATTGACTTTATAGAGATTTATTGTTGAAATTGCAAGAAGGATTAGAAGGGGATTGTTGATTAAAGAATGCTTCAATTTATGTAATAATATTACATCTCTACAATCTACAATGTAATAATTAATCTAATATATAGAATATGTAGATGTTATAAAATATATGGGATTTGAAGATATGTGAACTACATAAATTATTCTATGGGTTAAGAGGAACAAGTCTCACTAACACCTCACACAATTTGTGCAGAGTAACTATTCTACTATTAATTTCAACTTGTAAAATACAATGGTTAGGCCTCCTATTTATAGGGGAAGGAGCATTCCAAAACAAGCAAAGAGGATAGGATGAGAAAATGGGAAAAAATGACTGTTTTAGGATTTGACTAAGTCAAACTCGCATCATAAGTTTGTCCTCATAGAAACTAAGTCAAAACTCTTTCAAAAAGTATTAGGAACAAGTTAAAATGTTAACTATACCCCTATTATGCTAAAGACACCTTATTCTAGCATATTTTTGCTATTTGGACCTAAAAGTGAGCTCAAAATTATTTACAACATATTTTATCTCTTATGAAAACCAAAAGAAAGAACAATTAGTGCTCTGATTTATGTCCATCTCCTCTTGTCGGATCCATGAGATCCTTGGTGGGATCTTAAATGGTTTGTTGAGATAACTGCTCACCATGTGCTTTGGTCATCTTCATAAATACTTGGTTTGTATCAATTTACACTCATCATCATACATCGTTCAAGCAACATGAAATTGCTTAAGTGGTGAGATATAACTCAAAGAAAGATTTGTAACTTATACAAGAAAAAAACTAAGATGATTTTATCTTTTTTAAAAACATATCATTTAAATATTATATAAAACACTCGAACAATATAGCTAAAAAGTATAGGAGATGAAATCTTGCTAAAAGTATAAGAGATGAAATCTTTAAGCCTCTTCATATTAATTTTATTTAAAAAAAAAACATGCATATTTTTTTTTAAACAATACTAATAAATATATATATATATATATATATATATATATATA
>Ga0123341_1000867_pt1 | contig 20962 bp, 22 predicted proteins | sample Turbeapinknodule_FD_89959 | JGI IMG/M metagenome (GOLD analysis project Ga0123341, IMG submission 89959) | Root nodule microbial communities of legume samples collected from Mexico - Turtle bean Mexico pink nodule | ecosystem: Host-associated > Plants > Roots > Nodule | place: Mexico: Nepantla...
AGAAGATCAAGAGGTGTTAAGGGATTAAACCCATAGACAACCTCAAAAGGAGAATGTGAAGTGGTAGAATTTACTACACGATTATAAGCAAATTCAACATGTGGTAGTAAATTCTCCCAAACTTTAGAATTCCCAGAAATAAAGCATCTCAACATTTGTCCCAAAGTTCTATTTACCACTTCGGTTTGACCATCGGTTTGTAGGTGACAAGTGGTAGAAAATAAAAGTTTAGTACCAAGCTTTCCCCACAAGGTCTTCCAAAAGTGACTCAAGAACTTGGAATCTCTATCGGACACAATAGTTCTAGGAATACCATGCAAACGAACCACTTCTTGAAAGAAGAGGTTTGCAATATGACATGCATCGTCCACTTTGTGGCAAGGAATAAAGTGAGCCATCTTTGTAAAACGATCAACTACCACAAAAATGGAATCCTTTCCCTTAGATGTCTTGGGTAATCCTAAGATGAAATCCATAGAAATGTCAACCCAAGGCATTTAAATAACTTGAGAAGTAATGATTTTACAAAACACGAAATGATGAGAAGAGATTAATTAGAACTAAACAAATTAGTAAGATTCATTACAAGATATAAAATAAAAATATAAAAGATTCATTATGACGTGGCAAAAGTCGTGCCAAGTTGGCACGACTGGCAGAAGTCATGTCTAATTGGGACGATTTGTGCATATGAAGTCGTGCCGAATTGGCATGACTTGCTTAAATTTATAATTTTTTTAAACGGACTCCATTTTGATAAAATGCAAAAAAAAATAACCTCATAATGGTCAAAAACCCTCCAAATTGCGGTAATTGGAGTGTTCATAGGATGTGATAGTTCTGGTTTATCTTGTTCTACAGCATCCAAAACTTGACCTTGTGACACTGATAATGATGCCAATTTGAGCCAATCTTTTCGATGATTAAATAAGCACTAATAAAATGAAGGACAGTGCCAGAATCAAGAATCAAGAACTTCAAGACAACGTCAAAAGCTTTTGGTAAAGTTCCTTAGGTCGTCTTCACTAAACTTTTTAACCAGAATCAAGAATTTCGTATAGTGTAAGTAACTAATAGAAGCGCACATAACAGAATTTCAATTTCATGAGTAACTTTTTTTTTTTGTTTTAGTTCATTTCAGTACTTTTTTCTATAATAAGTTTTCTAATAGATTTAATTATGCTAGTACCAACTTACAAATATGCAGTGGTAACAGCAGAAAGCGATTTTTGTGTGTAGAGAATCAAGTCAAATTATTCTCGAGTTCTTTAAGAAACAATTTTTTGTTTTGTGGATAGTTCAATCTCCAGGAAAAATTTCAGGAGACTGGGTCAAAGATTAATTCTCGCAGTGATATTCCTCTTCGAAGTCATCTTTTTTATGCTACTTGTGCCATTTTCATATCATTGGTCATTTTAGTTATTCTGTTATTTCCCAATGCATATTTTCATCTATATAAAAGTTCAATCCAGGTTTTGGGTTCTTCAATGTGCCTAGGCATGATGAGGATGAGATCTAAGAGTAAAGGGATTTGATTGTCAATATTCAAAATACTAAATTTAATTTGGGTTGCTTAAGATTGGAGATCATAAATTTAAAGGTTGTATAATGTTATTATGTATTTGATCAAATTCACTCCATTTATTAAGTACTCGAAATTTATCACAAAATTATATTTTATTTTGTACAATAGCATAAGGAAGCCTTTATCCTATTTCATTTTCATTGTAAAATATAAAGTATCTAATCTTATTTCATCCATTTGATTTATCATTAAATTGCCAAAAAGTCAAGAGGATAAGTATGTACTTTCAAGAAATGCTAAGTACATATAGGAGATTGGATAGGCCTCTTATCAACTAAAGAAAGAAATCAAGTCCCAAATGCATAGTTAAAACCTTCAACCCACCTGCTGAAGCATAGAAACTAGGGGCTAATACATAACAATGGCTAACACTGCAACCAACAACAAGACAACTTTGTCAGGTTATTTCCATTCCCTTTCTCAAACTCCTCAAAGACTGAAAAAGAGAATGCTAGCCACTGGGACCCCTGACCAGGAACTCAACCAAGTGAGGCAAAGGTCTGGAGCAGACATGAAAAGGAGTCTCAAGTGGTATGATCTGGTAGCCCTTGGACTAGGTGGAATGCTAGGTGTTGGTGTGTTTGTTACAACTGGTTCTGTAGCCCATCATCAATCTGGTCCTTCAGTTTTCATATCCTATATTATAGCTGGACTATCAGCTCTTCTCTCCTCTTTATGTTACACTGAATTTGCTGTTCAAGTTCCAGTAGCAGGAGGAGCTTTCAGCTATTTAAGACTAACCTTTGGTATAAACAACCTTTCTACTGTTTTTTTTTTCACTTTGACTCTCTTCTCAGTCATCGCTTGTTTCTTATATCCAAGTCTTTTATGTGGTTGGTGCAGGAGAATTTGTGGCGTATTTTGCTGGGGCAAATATACTAATGGAGTATGTGTTTTCTAATGCTGCTGTATCAAGGAGTTTCACAGAGTATTTGAGCTTAGCATTTGGCGAAAATGATCCAAACGTGTGGAGAGTGAAACTGCATGGATTGCCAAAGAACTATAACATGTTGGATCTCCCTGCTGTTTCTCTTATTCTTATTCTCACTCTCTGCTTGTGCTATAGGTGATTTTTCTCACTTTTTTCCTCCACGAGATGTGCCATTCTTTTGTCCCTTTTGTTAGCTTGGTGATCAAGTTTTCCTTGGATAAACTATTTAATATTTTAACATGTTATCCTGTCTTGTGAAACAGATTAATCAAAATTAACTTATACTATTTATTTTTATCTTGTTATTAGAAATTTGTCCAAAGAATATGATTATAAAAGGAGGTAGTTATTTTTAGTCATATATATAATATTTTGGTTGATTGCAGTACCAAGGAAAGTTCGATATTGAACCTCACCATGACTGTCTTCCATGTGATATTCTTCGGATTTATCATTGTGAGTGGTTATAGCACTGGAAGTGTAAAAAACTTGGTGAGTCCAAAAGGGCTAGCACCTTTTGGTATGAGAGGTGTTGTGAATGGAGCAGCTAAAGTCTACTTCAGCTACATAGGGTATGACTCGGCTTCAACATTGGCAGAGGAAATCAAAGATCCTTCTAAGAGTCTACCTATTGGAATTGTTGGTTCAGTTCTGATAACCACAGTGCTCTATTGCCTTATGTCTCTATCTTTGTGCATGATGGCTCCTTATAACAGGGTCAGTATATGAATGTTACATTACATACATATACAAATACAAGTATAAATGTTGGTTTTTGATAAGTGATAAGGCGATTATTGGTGTTACACTTTAACAGATATCAGATAAATCATCATTTGCATTTGCTTTTGCTAAGATTGGAGGGATGTGGGAGAGCAACCTTGTTGGGGCAGGTGCAAGTTTGGGAATAGTGGCTTCTCTCTTGGTTGCCATGTTAGGCCAAGCTAGATACCTTTGTGTTATAGGAAGGGCCCGACTGGTGCCATCTTGGTTGGCTAAAGTTCATCCTTCTACAGCCACCCCACTGAATGCCACACTCTTTTTGGGTAAGCTTGCTTTTAATATAAGGAATTAGTGGTTCAGTTTACACGTCCTGATTTTTCAAGCAAATGAAGATAAAAAGTGATGAGAACTGGTTTGATATGGGAATTAAAAACTTGAGATAACGGTAGAAGAAAATGTAGTTTATATAAAAAGCAGAGGAATGGTTAAAAAAGAAATATGAAGGAAGGCATGATCTTGATTTATTTAGTTATATATTTTGGTTGATGTAGGAGTTTGCACAGCATGTGTTGCTCTTTTCACTGATCTTGACATTATAATCGAGTTGATCAACATGGGGACACTGGTGGTGTTCTACTTGGTGGCCAATGCTCTCATATACCACCGATACGTAATCACTAGCCATACCCCTCCTTTCTACACTCTCCTTTTCCTCCTTCTCTTTTCACTTAGTGCTCTGGGCTTCTCCCTTTCGTGGAAATTCAATCTGCTACGCTGGGGTCTTCCACTCTTTGGTGGGCTCATGATCACTATCACAGCTTTTTACCACCACCAGGTGCCTCACACCCATGCCCAACTTCCTCATACTGATTGGTGTGTGCCATTCATGCCCTGGCCACCTGTCCTTTCCATCTTTCTCAATCTTTTCCTCATCACCACTCTAAATCTCCTTGCTTTCCAAAGGTTTGCTATGTGGACATGCTTCATTACCCTCTTCTATCTACTCTATGGTGTTCACTCCACTTACCAAGCAGAAGAGATTGAGATTGGTGCTAATCAAGTCAATTCAACCTCAACCAACGCACAAACCAATAAGGTAGAACTTCAAGTGCTTTAGTTACGAAAGCTTAGTTCGTGTGCCATTCAATTTTAATTTAACTCTTCTTCCTTTCCTGTCCTCCAAACAACACTCATATCAGTTCAATTTGTTCAAAAATTGTAGTTAAAAAATGCATGGGATTAATGTTCTGTATATATGTAGCTTGTGTGACAAACAATTTTCTAAAGAAATGTTGCATATGCCTCTTCCTGATTTTGATGATATTTATGATATAAGACAAGCTCTTGGAAAAATTAACAATAGATTTCTTAAGTGGGAATCAAATCCGAAAAGGATGGGAATGACCAATGGTGGGGGCAATATTGTGAGGAGTGCTGAAACAGTTCTTTCATTGTATCTTTTCGGCGGCACCAATGTATCTGGGTAAGACAATTTGGATATGCCAATGCTCAATGTACACATCAGCTCCTATGATGCCAAATTGGTCATGCACCGTGGCTAATGAACACTCAACTGTCGCTCTCCCATTTAATATTTTATCCTTTAAATCTAACATATTGTTCTTAAATAACTTAAAAAATAAAAATTGAAAGATTGGAGATTAGACTGGTTTAGTGCGACTAAATATTAATCTAGGCCAGGTTAGGCTGAAATTTCTACCGGAATTCTTTTAAAATGTGTCGCACTTTAACAAATGATATCAGAAAGAATTGAAATAGAATGCTTAAAAAGGTAATGTAAAATTAGTGTCATGTACATACTTCCGAGTAAAATATGAGTGGACGATCTCACCCGGTGTGAAGTAATACAGTATTGAAATATTACAACAGAAAGAGCCAGCCACGAGAAAAGGGATATTTTTTTTTATCATAAAAATTACAACAGACTTAACCACGGGAGGGAAATATTAAATAACTGAATGGCCTACTATGGGTTGCCCTCGTAGAATAATGGAGGACTACTTTGAATAAATTGTGAGTAACTTTTGGTACAAATGAATGATTCTAATTAGCCTCACAACAAAGTTGGGTATTTGGCATCTAGAAAGTCTCTAAGAGTCCGAGCAGCTTTATGACCACCCATTAATTCCGCAAGCCTCTCCTCAGGAAGAAGTGCAAGTTCTGCCATGCTCTTACACCCATCCATTATGGCCCTGTAGTTTGAGTCTGTAACACCTGGAAGTCGTCTTAGAAACTCCACAGCCGATGTATTGTAATTTTCAGCTCTGTGACGGCAATAAAACATATATATTGTGAGGAACAAGTTAATAACTGCATAAAATCTCATTAATAATGACACAAAATTTGATACCAAAGACTCTGAATATGAGCTCTTTCGCTCTCAAATTAATAATACAGAGTCCGCGCATATTTATAGGCAAATAAAGGAACAATTTGATTGAGCCCTGACAGTGCTTAGTAGTTAAGAGAAATTCTAATTGAAGTCAAAATGTGTTAACATGCCCACGAATCTGCCATTAACAATGTCATAGATCCATATCATTTTAAATTTTAGACTTGAAGACTGGAGGTGCGCCTGCAAGCCTTTAAAACCATAGAAGAAAACAACTCTTTAAAGTTTTGTACAGTTACAGCCCCGAGGGATCCACTACCTAAGAACACATGTTTTCACTTCATCGTTGGAAGCACAAATTATTCAAGTTTAAACTATGAAAAAACAACCTACCTCACATCATTTTCCACAATGCCTTCTTCTGAAGGAACACCCACTCTGATTGCTTTTGTTTCATCTGGCTCGTCTTGATTTGCCTTCAGTGAAGCAAATATTTCAGCAGTAGCATGCAAACTTCGAGACCAGATTATCCGTAGCCTGGGGAAATGTAAAGCAAGCAGAGACAACTTTGATATAATGCTATTCGGTGTCACATCATCACCAATATCACTAGCAGACTGCAAAAGACATCCATCAGAGGTTTAATGCCATTCACAATTTCACAAAAATATTTTATATTTGAATAATCACTTCAATCAAATCCGAAAAAAATACTTTTTAACAGCACGGCCACGCGGTATTAAATGTGAAGCCCAGGAATTAATATACATGTTTAGACAGAAATATTAATGGCAATCCTTCTCAGAAATGCGATGCCAGTCAAAACAAACTCCCATCCTCATCTAGACATGCCAGTGCGATTAAATAATACTAACAGTACGGGTAGTTTCTCAGACATGCCACTGCAGGGAGGAGGAGAGGGAGAAGATAAGAGAGGTAGTACAAGTATTGCGGTAAACAAACCTGAAATGAAAAGCTCTTATCCTGTGAAAACTCAATCAAGAGTACAGGTATTCTGTAATACCGTACCATTGTCTCGACCTGGTGGTATAGACGACCTGATGTGAAGCTCATAAAGAGATCTTGAATACTTTTTCTTTCCACGCAAATAAACGGTGATAGGATATAGTCACCAACTTCTAGGGTCACCGGAATGATGCGCATTCCCTTCTGATGAAGAACATTTGGAAGGCTGCTCATGAACTCCCGCATGTCCACAATAACCTGAAATGTTGAAATTCCCATATTATAAATTCCGTCTCAGGTATATGATTAGCATGCATAAAAAATTATCACAAACCTGCATTTCCTTATCAGCCTCCTTTCTCCCACCTGCTTTTCTGGTTACTGAGTTTTGAAGAGTATTTAAATCTGATTCATAAGCATAATTCGATCCTAAACAGTGCTCACTCTGATTAACAGCAGAATAAATGCACCAGAATAAGAATAAAACGGAAAATGGAATCAGCAAAATAATGGACACAAATAAGCAACCAACAGCATAAAAGAGAAACAAGAGGTAAGGATGAAAATGATCAAACAAACCTGGTCAACTGGAATCATCATCATAGATTTTTGCCTGATCAAAGATTCAAATGCTCCATTCTCTCTACGTATACTTGCCTCAAACTTCTGAGCCTCGGTTGAATCTTCATAGAAAAGAAAATACACTTTCAACCTTTTTGAGGAATTCTCAGCTTTGTAGACTTCGATTTCCCTAACAAAGGCCATGTCTGGATGGTAAACAATTACTATTGAGGGCTTTAATATATCCAGTATAGGCTGATCACTTTCTAGGGCATAAAAGTGCACTGGTGGTAGTGGCTTTCCAGTTTTTTCTGCAACATCAGGATTAGTATGCTTCCGAAGAACAATGTTTTCCACAGATGTCCCTTCCTCCATGATTTCAGAAAATCTACCGGCACTGACATGATTAATCTCATCTTCATTGACTTCATTTTTTGAATCAGACATTCCAATTTTATTACCCACTGATTCCTCTTTATCATTGTTCTGAACTCCCAGGCCATCAAGAACAATTGGGACCTTTCTAATCCCCACTTTTCTCTTTCTTTTACCGCTTCCCTGTCCACCAATATCAGGCTGTGGGGTATCCTTAACATGGTCATTTTCAGAAACATTTCTTAGTTTTGAGGCAGCTGCCAAAAGCGCATCATGTTCCTGCTTACTAATGCTGGTGGTTTCTGCACTCTGAGTGGGTGCTATGGGAGTAACTCCATCAAGAATTCCAAAACCTTTGGGTTTGAAATCCTTAGGCTTCTTTTTCTTATTCACTATGTCACGCAGCTGTACTTTGTTTAGTAAGTACTTCTTCCATTCTTCACGCATGACCTTCAAAATAACAAACAATAAAGAGGATACAAAAAGTCAGTTTCTTCAAATCTTGTTCACTTTCAACCAACTGAAGCAATAAAAAAGAAAATCTAAGCCAGCAAACCCCTATCATAATTACAAAAATAATGTTTAAAGCTACATACAACATAGACGTAGCATGCATGATAAGTAACTTCTAATTGCAATCTATTACAAGAATAACTAAAATCATCAAAACCAACACGAAATCACACCAATGATAAATATACAAGGGTGGCTGCTTCATTGGTCTTAGCTATATATTAAAGTCAATACAAGAAGCACAAAGTTGAGTATCATCACAGTGGAAAATCGTGTAGTAACTTAGTTCTGGTTCTGGCTATGTTTGGTAGTGTGCAGTGAATCTAATGAGCAAGCAACCATATAAATTGTATTACTACTAACACCATGTGAAGAACAAAGTCCACATAGTGACATTCAGATTATACTTTATAAGATAACCTATCACAGGACAAGTGGGGAGCAAAGACCTCTTTTGGACTGCTGGTGATGCATTCTTCAAGTTGCAAGCATGACCTTTCATCTTTACATGCCACTAGTACAATGCCATTGTTGGTGTCTTCACCTTCAGGGAATAATTCTTCCCTCAACATACCTTCCTTTTGTCTTTCCTCTTCTACTTCCTCCAGAACCTCCTATAAAGGTATAAGCAAATCACGCCTCAGTCTATAATATCCAACATTCATGATCAAATTCAACTCTCTTCAGGGCACTATATGTTGAAGCAACAGATAGGCTTTAAACATATGAATTGAAACAAATGCCAAATTAATGGTTTTCAGTCTCACATCAAATCTCATAAATTGAACATGGCCCAAAGACTTTCTAGAATTGGAACTCACTAACTCACACGTAAGACCTTCCACTTTGGTGATTCTTCCAAGACTTCCTCCAAAACTAAGCCAGCATTCAAAGTAGAGGATGAAGTACCATCAACTGCTACACAAGCATATTCGAAATAAAATTAACCTGACAAAACTGGCATGCCTACACGTAGCATGGCATATCTCATTTACTCTCTCCCTCTATTGTTTACATTAATAATATATAGAATTAATCAACACAATAGATCAAGATATATGCCAGAATAAGAACGCCAAACAAATCATGGTGATAATATCTTACCTTCTTCAATGACTTTGTCATCAACCTTACTTTTTCTCTTCTTTTTTTTTACACCCTTACTCAACTCATTAAATTTCGTACCATCTGACCTCGCAAGATGGAAAACACGCTTCTTTGCATAATCAAATATCTTATAGCTTGCCTCTGCAAATATCCAAACGGACCGAAAACTCTCTGAGACTCTCAATGTATCCAAATATTTCAAGTAAGTTACAGCGTCATACCTGTCAAGAGGAAGTCACACAATCAGTTCCTATTACAATAAAAACACTACATTTTTAGATGAACATTTTAAAGCTAAATCCAACAAACTACCTAGGCTACCCAATCTAGAAAATCAATAAAGATATTAAAATTTGCAATTAAAATCTCACATGTATATACCGAAATATCAAGACATTTTATCCTCACAACTCACCATTTGAAAAGCAAACTTAATATGAAAAACTATAAACATACACCTACTTTTTCTTGCATCTCCTTTCAACCATATTTTCTTCCTATCACTCTCTTCTTTCTCGTCACATCACTTGTTGCATCTGCCACCCTCCCCTTTTCTTTTCTTTTTAATTCTTTCCATTTCTCACTTCCTTTTACATTTAAGCAACACCAAAATGAGATGCAAATACTAGTCTATGCACTGATTTATAATCTGTCATCCAGTTATAATTTGTCATGTATAAGAAGTTTCGTGAATTTTAGAAAAACTAGTTTATAAATCATATCATCCATTATTTCTGATTAACTGAACGTGTAAATTATACTGACGATGCATAGAAATTAAACTCTTATCATAACACTCTTATTATAGCTTATTAAAGTTAACGTAAGACCTGACTAGATAATCCAACAGTTTCCTCAAAGTCTTAAGGTCTGAGACAAGCTGCTTGGTCTTCTTCCCTAAAGTGTGCCAAATTGGATCCAACTGTCGCCTCACAATCTCATCAAAAGATTTAAACAACCCATTCTCGACCGTCAAATCCTCCACGTCGACCTTGTTCGTCTTCCTCATCTCTTTCAAACAAGCATCCATGACCTCAATAATGGCCTTCTGAATCCCCACCATGTACTTGCTCATCGGCACCCTTATATCCACCACCTCTGGCGGGTCCCTCTCCAGCTCCTGCGACACGTAAACCTGAAACCGCGGCCACAGGTGAAGCTTCCGCACGTGCAGACACTTCATCGTCCGCTCCGCCTTCGCGAACCCCGACACCATCGCGTGCGGCTTGTCGGAGAACGCGCGCACATACGCGCTGCGGTTAAGCGAACGGAAAATCCGAACAATGAACGCTTCGGTGGACGTCTCGGAGAGCGAGTGCGCGTTGAGGACGAGGATACCGGCAATTTTGGAGGTCGGTAACTTGTTGGTCAAGAGGTCAACGATTAGGATGCGCGGCGTGATGAAGAATGCATTGCCGGAGGTGTAGAGCGCGTGACGGTGGTGCGCGGGGAGGTCGGCTGTGATTTCGGCAGGGATTTGGTTGAATTGGGGGTTTAGGGTTTTGAGGTGGAAGATGATGTTGGATTTGAGTGAAGTGGAGGAAGGAGAGAGAAGAAGGAGCGTTCCCTCAGATGAGGAGCGTAGAAGAAGGAGAGACGATACGAGTTTAGAGAGAGAGAGACCTGATGAGAGAACCACGAGACCGCCATTGGAATTTTCTAGAAGCTCCGTGATTATGTGTTCGTGAAATTGAACCATCGATTGCAGGGAAAGGCTTTGCGCGCGAGGAAACTTCAACTCTCAACTGTCTCTTCTCTCACCAATCAACCGCCTACAAGTAACGACACTGAGAATGTTAATTTGGGCTGACCTGGCCTATTAATTAAGCTAAATTGATTCCTGCACCCCTCAAATAAATTAATCGGGGTGCAGGAAGTAATTTATTTTAGGCCTGTCATCATTCTATTTCGGCTTCTTCTTCCTGCACCCCTATGTTTTTCTTCCTGTACCTCCACAATTTTCTAAATTCCGAAACTAGCCTTGATCTTTTATTTGAAAAAGGACACCGTGGTTACTAGAAATAGGGATCTGGGAGTGAGCTACGGATTCATCAATCTGGAACTGAATCATTTTTTTTCTGGATGAGGGGGTGTTTTGGAAGCAAAATTTGCATAAATTATTGATTTTCGGATTGCTGAATCCGAAAGTCTAATTCTGTTACGGATCGGTGGATCTGGAATTTTTTTTTTTTAATTATGAATTTCTTAATCCAGAATGCATATTTCTGTTACGGATTGCTGGATTTTTGAATGTGAAATGCATATTTTGAATTACAGATTAGTGGATCCGAAATTTTACTGGAAGTGTCAATCCAAAAAATTTCCGGATTCCATAATCCATAATGCAAAAAAGAAATACAATTCAAGTGCATTTTAGGGTTTTTAAAAAATAATAGGGACAGTTTGGTCTTTACATAACATTATGGAGGTGCAGGAAGAAAAATGTGGGGGTGCAGGAAGAAACTTCCTTCTATTTCGGTTGATTTTCCCTGCACCAGATCATTTATGATCTGCACCCAACACACTCATATAAAATGTCCATTTTTTCCTTAATGATTTTAAATTTTTGTCTTCCGGATATTCATATCCGTAAGTCAAATTACAAAGTTTCGGATATACAACTCCAAAACTAATGTCACTTCCAGATTTCACCATCCGAAAGCTTATTTTTACAGCATAAATGACCTTCCAGATGTCAAGATCCCGTAAGCAAACATAAATGAGTTCTGGATCTCAATCCTCAGCACCATCTATAACACATTATTCCGAATATGAAAGTCTGGAACTCGTTATTCACTTTCGGATATAACCATCCAGAATCTTAAATGAAATATGAAAATGACCTTCCAGATTTCGAAATTCAGAATGTATAAAAATGACTTCCGGATATTGAAATCCATAAACAAATATGTGAAAAAAATGGAGTTTTAAATTTTTTGTTAGATGCGAGTCAAAATTGATTGGGTGCAGAAAGCAATTGCCTTCTATTTCTGAGGTTGCATTCCTGGGAGAAGAAATTTAAAGAGTATATGTGGAGTGAAAAGAAATGTGTTTAATTTTGGGATTAGAAAGAGAGAAAAAGATTAATTGATCATAAGATCCAAAATATGAATAAGTATTAGCCGCAAATTATGATTTTTAAGATAAAAGCTGAAAAAATCATAACTATTTATTATATGAGCAAAGAAAGTCTCTTCCTTCACTAAATTGCTGCTGGATCACGAATGGATGAGCATGTAGTATATTATATATTTGCAATAACTAGAAAGATTTATATAGGTGTGTGTAATTAAACATTTGGTGTGGTTTTTAAAACTAATTTGTGTATAATTTATTTTTCTTTGCAAAGTTTTTAATGTTGACGTTTGACCTAATTTATAAGATATTATTTGGTTAGGTTAAGTGGTTAAGCAACGTGGGAGGAGATAAAAAGCACGTGAAAAACAGCAGCATTACGATTTGGTGTTTCCAAGGGAAGCAAAAAACACGTTGTGGAATTTTCAAAGGAAACATACATCAAATAATGAAGAACCAACTACGTACGACGCAAGTTGACCTGACAACAACAAATGACCTGTCCCTCTTGGCTCAGATGCATGCAGCTGTCCTTCAAAAGTTAAACCACAAAAATAAACCTAAAATTACACACATGTATTCCTCGTGCCTAAATTCCACCAACCCTTTATAAATAATAGAATGAAGATAAGGTTCAATCTCATCTCATCCACTACTCCAGCTTCACCCTCTCACACCCATCCTTTGGTCAGAGAAGATTTAATACCAGCATCTCAACATGGATCCATGGAACCTTTGCACTTCCAAGTTTCTCTCTGAACAAGTTGCTTACCCTTCTCATCTCCACGCAGAAAAGGTTCCCAACATGGGAAATTCCAGGTACCATTCTTTTGCCTCTTCAATTTATGACTCTATGGCTGCTTTTAATCAAGTGATTAATGTATGATTTTCCATCATGAGTGCAGTGGTGTGACCAAGGAGCTCAGAGGTTCGCAGATGACAATCTTTTATGATGGCCAAGTTGTTGTCTTTGACGATATGCAAGCTGAGAAAGCCAAGGATATCATCATGTCTTTTGCCAACACAGGAATGTCTCAAAACCAGAACGGCTATGCTTACTCATACCCTGCTGCAATTTCTGCTACTTCCAGTAGACCGTTTCCTTTTCTTATGAATATCATCCCTACCACTACCAACAATTCGGTTCAGGAGCACCCTCAAGCACCATCTAAATCTGTTATATGTGGTAACTTTTTTTTTAATCTCTATTCTTTTCAGAGATGGGTGATTTTTGTGTCGGTTCATGTGTTTCTGATCCTTTGCTTTGTGCTTCTTTTTATTCAGATCTACCTTTGGCTAGAAAAGCTTCACTTCATCGGTTCTTGGAGAAAAGAAAAGATAGGTAAGTGGGGCTGAGTCACAGAAATTAATGCATCAACAAAATATAGCCTTCAATTTTGTTTGAAATTGGTTATACTTTTTACATTTTAAAACAGGGATATCGATCTTTTTAATGGTGATTTATAACTACTGCAAATTTTGATCAAATCTTGGGGCGAAAAATAGATTTTACCTCTTTTTTTAAATGAACAAAACTACGAAGTTTTCGATCAGTTGATTTATATATCATTAATGTTTTGCAGAATTGCTGCCAGAGCACCATATCAAACAAGCAATCACAAGGCAACCCTTAATAAGGCAGGTGAATCCATGCCATGGCTCACCTTGGCACCTAAATCGCCACAAGACGAATCTGATTCTGATAGCAGCTCCAGCTTTGTGTTACTTTAGCTACTTTTCTTGAACAAGGTGAAGAAGATTGTACTATCATAGGACATGGATACGGGCTTCGTGAAAAAGAGGACTTCGTGGATTCTTTATAAGCTTAATCAACAGTTTACGGGCTTCTCTCTAGCTCTATGCTGATTTTTGGGGGGCATATGATCAGTGTGGTTGCTCGTGGCTACTATGATCATAATTAAGAGTATCATTTTGGACAAGTACTCTAAATGTAATTGGGTTAGCATAGTTTTGGTATAATATTAAAATCAATTCTTCTCAGTTCTCACTACCACATATATTTTATCTAAAATTTATGGTTAAGGATTATCTCTTTATGAGCATGGTCACTTTGTTATAGTTCAATTGGTTTCCTACTAGTATGTAAGCTACATGTAATCACATCTCAAATTATCTTAGTCCCTGACATGCAGCTGCAATATGAATAACAGTCGAAAAAATTAAGATGTGAAAAAGTATGTGTGCAATTATCATTTAACATAGTTACAAAAATGTATTGTTCTTCCTAAGATTTCTTCCAGCGACATAAAAGCTTTGTATTCCCTCTTTAATAGCCTTTCTCGAATTAAATTTTCATCAGCTGAAATTACAGCGAACAATGATCCAAAAAAGTAGTAACAATGATAAGATAAAGTGAAGAAAAAGTTTAGACAAAACAAAAGTGAAGAAGTTTTGGAACAAAAAAGAATTGCCATCTACATGGATGCACAGCTTGTTTCAAATTTCATCTACGTGAGTTTTGCGGATTCTGCGGACCAACAGGGGAACAGGTTTTTCCAAAACCGTCACGTTGACATTGTTCCACACATCAGGTATTGTGGGGAGTTTAGAGATTTTCTCAGCAATATGCATGTCTTCTGGAAGAACAGAACCAAATACAGTGTATTCATGTTTCCACTCTGAATGGTCTCCAAGGCTAATGAAGAATTCAGGACCAGAACCAATCCAAGCAACAGAACCCCTTCTAAGGGTTGGACAATCTTCCACGGGAGGTTTATTGAAAGCTGTGCCTTGTGCTTCTAGTGTCCCTTGAATTAATGCATAAGGGGGTCCAAAACCAGCCTGCAAATGAGGACCATAACCATTTATTGTTACTGCAATCCAACCTTAAACATTATTACTTGCACTTAGAACGCTGCTCAGAATATGCAAAAGAAATTAATTTTTTTTCCTTTGGGAATAATAAGTGAATGGCCTCAGCTTGGCACGACAATCTTTCCTAACCTCATATTTTTGTTTGGAAAAAAAAATAAAAAACAAGTCTTTCAATATGAATTGAAAAGGTTACATATAGTTTTGGCCTTTGAAAATGTCATGTATTTTAATTTAGTCCTTAAAAATTGTAAATGAAACATGAGCAATAGGAACTCGCATATGATGGGATATCAAAGCTTCACTTCAAGAAGTATGAGTTTCTCTGTGGCTGCCAAGTTGCTTATTCTCCATTATGGGTAGTCTAGCTTTTAATGGAGGGTTTCTCACGTAATGAATGTGGTTTTAAGATTCTAGAAAGTGGCGAGGGGATCAAAAGACACAATTTGTTATTTGTAGAAACTAAAAAAAACAAATTTAAGAAACTAAAAATTGTGAATGCTTGAGAATGAGATTTTAATGCAGAAATTCATAACATAATTTGCAGATAACTGCATAGTGAAATAGAAGTATAAGCGTGTGTTCATCCAATCATCCATCAGATAGAAAATCAGTCTTACATTTTCTATATGGTTTCCTTCTGAATCCCATGATTGACCTCGACCCTCTGCACGGTAAAATTGGCAGCCAGCACAATGGTTCAAAGACAACAACTCCAGAATGTAGGCAACAGAGTGTGGTGCGCAGTCAGGTAAAAGCTGCAGTGAATAGAGAATCTCCAGAGTTAAACATATTCCTCACTCGTGACTAGGCAATTTCGAAATACAATGCAACAGTTCTTAGAGTAAGCAGAAACAAGATCCAGTCCAGATACATGAGGCATTAACAGAAGAATAAGTTGCAGTAAGCAGAATTAACATCAAGAATTGACAGAATGTTGAGAAACACGAGCATCCTTTTTCATAGTCAATGAACTCTGTATTTATATCAGCAAAGACAGACAATGTTCCTACTTTACTAGGAATACTCCATCTTGTTTATCATCAATTAAAATTGTGAGCTTCTCCATAATTAACCAGCAAAGGTTCAACTGATCTATCATATTTGTTAAAACAACACAGGAAATTGGAGTCCAGGCACAGGCCCGCAAAAGCCACAAAGAATTACAATAACCAACAAAATTACAACATCGATATATACCCTTAGAGCATATTTCTCATGAAGATTTTGTATTCAAATAATATTTTAATGATCTGCTATTTAAATTACAGACATACAATTATTTAGTGGTTCCCAAGGACATCAAACAAATAAACATAGAAAGTACACAGACGCAATTAGCACCCTGACCAAGCACAAGATACAGGTGCTTCTACCACTAGAACTCTTTTTTCTTCAAGTGTACCCATGTGTTTCTATATATAATATACAAATACCTAACTTTTCACAAACATGTCAATAGTGCAACTGCAACATCAAAGCATTTGTATTTTAGAGGTCTTGAGAGAAGGAGCACTTACTTTAATATGAAGAGTTCCATGTTCAGTTTCCAGTCCAATAATACCCTGAAAATAGATGAATTAGAAAGAACACGGGTAAATAAGATAACCCCTCAGAAGTAGATAAAGTTCCAACTACAAGACACATCATGAAAGAGGTGGGAGAGATATAACTACCAACGCCATGAGAAGACATAATTTTACTGCATAGATAATTAACCAATGATCCAACTAATCACATAACAGTTGCAAAAGTTAGTTCTCTCCACTTATATAGTCTTCTGTCTTGGTGCTCTACTTATATACTATCTCTATCTCATTTTATTTATAATTTAAGTCAGTGTTCTACTTATATACTCCCTCCATCTCGTATTACTTATATACTCTCTCTGTCAAGCTTGGGTTTCAGGTTATGTATCTCATGATTTGTCTCCCTCATGTGATTGTGCAAAATAACTTATTTCCTAATCATAGAATTTTATATTTAAAACCATATTATGTTTTCATTGGGTGCTATCATGAATTCACAATAAAATTAAATCACAACCCCCCCAGCTTGATGCTTAGACATTTCTACAAAAGGTGAGTGTGTGCCAAGTCAAAGTACACTAACATAAATAGTAATAGCTCATGAGAGCCACATGCAGGTGGCTACTACTGTATCTCCTCATTCCTAGTGAAACCTCCCATTCCTAGTTTCCAATGTACTACCATATCTATGCCCATTTCCTGAACCTGTCTCTGAGTCATCCTTCCCTAACTGCTTCAATCAGATCCATATAGTACACATCACAGTACAGAATCGACTAAATTGTTGAAGTAGAAAAGAATGGGGAAAAAAACTTACTACAAATAACAGAAAAACAAGCATTTTGGAGAAAATTAGCACATTGAAAAAAAGCACTAGACAATTTTGTTTCAGGTTCAGGATGAATTTCTAAGCCATCAGAACAAGAATATTATCACACACTAGTTCAAGGCAAACACTTCTCCAACACAATGTTCATCAAATTAAATTTGCAGCTAAACTGACGAGCAACATTTTAATGAAGATCAAAATGGAAAAACCAAACTTCTCTCTTACCTCTCCTTTCCCAAAGATAAGACCAGAAGTCCATCCAACCACTTCCCCTGGAGGCACTCCGTCTTGCCGTTCAGGTGCCAAGCTGTCCTTCTGTTTCTTCAACCAACACTGAACCAACAAAATCGAATGCTATTACGCTATAACTTCCAAGTTCCATGTCAAAATTTTGATTAAGAGAATAATAATTTTATTAGAAGTCCTCCTTTTTTTATGCTTATGAAAGCTATGCACTCCTAACTCTTATGAAAGCTATGCACTCCTAACTCTTATGAAAGCTATGCACTCTAGGTGACAAGGACATTTAAACTTATAGAAAAGTTCAAATCATTTTACTTATTATTTTCTTCTCCTGCGAATGCTTAATATAGAAGTTTGCCCAAATAGAACCCAAAGTTCCAAGTCAACTCTGAATAGAAAGAATGAATCCGAAAAGATCAACCCAAATGGGAGATCTTCATTTAAGGCAGTTTCAAAATTAGCAAACGTAATCTATCTAACTAAGATTCTCCATAAGTAATTTTAGGATAAGTAAATAGTAAATAAATTTCTTCATAACTAAAAATTAACTTATATCTAAGATAAAAAAAAACATTTTCTAGAAACGTTAACACACAATAACTTCTGCAACCGAATTTGTACATCAATTTACCAGAAAAAAGACATTCTTTACTGTTTTTTTTTATCTAATCTCACACTAATTAACTTACCTCACCGAACTTGGATCCACAGGCCTTACGATTCCCACAAAAGACCCAAGTATCACAGAGACAAGGCCCATCTTTCCCCGAACACATTGATTTGCACGCGTTGCAGCATCCTTCAGAATTGTTGAACTTAAACTCAGAACCCCACTTCACGGCAGCACCCCAAAGCTCCAAATTTTCAATTCCCCTACAGCACCCTCCCTCGTTCTCCACCGCCATGCCCTCTCCAACAAACCTCCCATAGTCTGAAACTCTGCTTCTGCCGATTGCGAGCACCGCAGAGAGAAGCCCGTAGACCAAACCGCCAGAGGCGAGACACACAAGGAGGAGTATCAAACGGTGAGAGAGAACAGAGTTTAGTTCATCGTTCCTCCGACCCATTGGAGAGTTTAGCAGGAAAAGGATAAACTTGTAAAAAATTGAGTCAGGAAAATACAAAGACAAAGACCGTTGACCTTGAAATGAAAGTGGGAAACAACAGTGACAGTGCAAATGAAATAGAAGAGAGAACGATCATGTCATGTCGTGGCGATTCAAAAGCATAGAATGGAAGAATTGGTGAAAAAGAGTTCTGAATTGGGTGCTCTGTGTTCAGAGTTCAGAGTTCAGATCGTTTGCATTTTGTCCATTTTTTGGTCCCAAATGAGTCTTTCACAATGTTACAAGAACGTGTTCTTTTGTTTCTGTTTTCGATTAGATACTGACACCAAACGTTAAAGAAAAATAGAAAGTGGTGAAATAATTGAGCTCCATTATTAGAAATTTAAGTTATAATTAAATTGCAAAAAAAATGAATAATATAACTCAAATAATAATGAACCATTAATATTTTGTGATTATTTCAACAGTAGCCTAACATGTTTGGTAAATAATTATTTTTTGTTTTTCTTTTAAAGCTCTCAATTCTTTATACAACACATCCTTTTATTAATTAGTAGCTGATCTGTTAAGAAGAGTAAATTCAACCATTGAACATTTTTTTTATTAAAGAGATAATATTATATTGTTCATATGTTCAATTTAATAAATAATGAAAAATAAAAAATACAGAAAAATGAATCAAGTCATTTGGTTCATTGCAAATATTAGTTGAAAGTAAAAAGTCAATCCATTGTATAATGTTGGGTTAAAATTGTTTCGTGCATATTTGATTTTACTTATTTTTGGAAAAAGACTCATTTAAAGTGTCTATTTTATTATTATTTAAGATAAATCAAACCAATTTTAATATATTTTAACTTCGTTTTCAAGATTGCCGATTAACAAAGTTAAAATTATCTCGTATTAACAGTATATCCGATATTATAAAAAAGTTTATTAAGACATTATAAATATAATTGAATTTTCAATTGTCCTCTCCAATAATGAAGATGTTAAAGAGATAATATTGTGTGATCAATTTAGTAGATTGTATTTTTATCCATTTTTTTAAATGTGATAATGTTAATAGAGATATATGTTAAAAAAATTATAAAATTTGTTATTAAGAAAGTATTTATTGTATTAAATATTATAAAATATCTAAAATCTATCATTTTAAGAGATTAATAAAAAGTCGTTGCTTGCATATAATGTAAATTTTTTCCTCTTCTAACATTCCTCTTCAATAAAATTATATATTTTATATATTTGCATGTTATTAAATAAATAACCCACGTGTCAAGATATTTCTTATCGTATTAGGTCATATCAAATTGTTATAATGAAGTAATAAATTGGAGATTAGAGTCTGTGTATTAAATTTTATTAAAATATCTCGAATGCAAATAGGTATACAAGTTCCTAAAATGCAAAGTCTTAATATAATATAAATCAAGAAGATGGATTGTGATAACTATTTAAATTGATATTTAAGTAGAATCAAAGAGTTTTGAACAACTTCACTATTTTTTATATTTTTTCAGCTTAGTGTATGTTCAAGCTTAGTAAAACAAATGTTTATGTTTATAGTTGAGTTTTGTATTACAATTCTTGAAATAATGTCATATATGACTAACCATTTATTCCAAAATGATAAGATCCTTTAAATGATTGTGTTTTGTTTCTTAAAAGTTGTCTTAAATTATGTCACTTAGTGAGTAAGTCTCTTTAATAAAAATAAATAAATCTAAATAGAATAAAGTATGATGAAAAACTTACAAATCTCAATCAATTCAAAATAAAATTTGATGATAAAACTTAAGATTTGAACTTTGTATGAATAGTTGAATTCAATATCCAAATTGTTTATAAGGTATAAAATAGACATAAAAGTTAAGTTTTGGAATCAAAATTTTGTGAATAGCTCAGTATGAATGTGAAACATCTGACTTTGATAATGTGTTGATAAACTAAGTTTGAATATTATTAAAAAATAAAGTTTGATATTACAAACATAAAATTACAAGTAAATCATGAAATAAAAACCAATTTTAGAGATTAAAAATAATTAGTTGCTATAGTAACTAAATTAGAGACCATTTTAGGAACTAAATAAATTTTTGATTTCTAAATTAGTTTCTATTATGCTTAAATGGTTTCTAAATTGGTATCTAATTAGCAACTAAGGTTTTTGCTACCAAATTTAGAATCTAAATAATTGGTAGTTAAAACCTTAGTTGCTAATTAGATACCAATTTAAAAACTATTTAACAATAATAGAAACTAATTTAGAA